>Ga0163217_1001074_pt1 | contig 17202 bp, 11 predicted proteins | sample SynspAceP_FD_185933 | JGI IMG/M metagenome (GOLD analysis project Ga0163217, IMG submission 185933) | Saline lake microbial communities from Ace Lake in Antarctica - Synechococcus sp. Ace-P (PacBio error correction) | ecosystem: Environmental > Aquatic > Non-marine Saline and Alkaline > Saline ...
AAAGAGAGGATTTCAACGCCCGAAGCGGGCGATTTTTTTTTTTTTTTTTGGGGAAAAAAAAAAAAAAAAAAAAAAAAACACCCCCTTTTTTGCAGGCAGCAAAAAAAACCTGTTAGCCTTGCCTGGTCATGGCCGCTGTTAAAGGAATTATTTGGCTATCAACAGAATTTTAAGGAAGAAAAAATATAAAGAATCAAGGGCGGGTAAAAATATTGAATGCGTACTATTCTCGCAAATTTACTCACCTATGGGAACCCAATGGTCTCCCAATGTTGTTTAAATGACCACCAAACCCGTTTTCCCTAAATTTCAAGCGATTGGTAACTTTTCGCCAAATTGGGGGTGCTCGACCATGTGCAAGTGGGAAAGGTACTTGCCAGTCTTTTGCCGACGTGCCGGTACAATCTAAAATGGATGAAGATCGACCCAGAAATTTGATTGGCTTTCGCTTTCATGAAGGCAAAACCAACGCCGGGATCCGTTGGATGGCCCCCCCAGACCATTGACAAAAAATTGTTTACCCACATAACTTTGCCGGAACGTACATGCGTTAATTTAAATGGTGAGTACATTTAAGCTTTCCGATAACCCATAATAGCGTAAGTGGCATTATGGGGGTTATGATGATTAATGCCGCCAACATTGCGGAAACATATATTAAAATATCTGATAAAAACAGAAAAAAATGAGCAGCGATTCAAATAATTTACATCTTAAAAATAACTTTAGCAAGCCCATTTTAATTTGATTTATTGGGAATTATGGGTTCTTTTCGAATCCCAGAAACGGAATATCGAATTTATCAATTCCCCAAAGATCAAAATCCTCGAATTGATGGGGGAATTTTGGTGAATTGGAAATGGTTCCAGACTCCTATTCTATTGGTTTGGATCATTAATGATACCGAAACGAGGTATGGGTAATAATTGGAATTCCATTGATTACAATCATCAGGTAAAAGTAGGCTGGGTGAAGATTTAAACCGGATTGTTTTTTAACTTAGTGGCGTGACGACTATTGGACAGCTTTAAATGATAAAGCACTAAGTCAGAATATATTTTGAATTGGTTTGTGGATAGGTGATTTATCAGGTGGTCATTTATTAAAAAAAACACACGGGAGTTTTTAACACGATTCCTATGAAGAACTTCAATTTTAAAGGCATGGAGCGCATGCGCAGAATTATCAATATTTTTTAAACCCCTGTTCAAAATAGGATGAGTAATGGTTTTGGGGAAATACTCCTGGAATCAAAGAATTCCCGTATTACAATGGCCCGCTTTACGATCTTTGGATTTTGACAATGGCGAACAGCAGGTAAAGTATAAAAATGGAATTTTGGATACCCTTTGACCTCATGCTGCCGTTTGAAGGAACTTGAATAGGTCTACCAGTAACCCAATTAACAGAAAATGACTGTTATAGGCCTATCATCGGTGTATTCATCGACTATGATAAAAGTACAAAATTTGAAGGTTTCATGAATTTGGCACATGATACGAAATGATTATGATGCTTCCTACTTTGAACCCTTTCGATTATGCCCTTAGAAAAAGAGACATACAAAACCGATGACGCTAAATTGGGCTTTTGTAGAAATGGATAGAGCTACGAGATGGATACAATTAAGATAAATCCACTGGAAACATAAGCTGGCTTTTGGATTTTGGGAGACGGGAATCTCCAACATAAAATCCTTCACATAATTATGAAAAAAGGCAGGCCGAATGGACTGTAAGTTTTTTGACCGTAGAAGGCCCGGAAGGACAATCCTATAAGGTTCTAAGGTTTGGAGTAGTTTACAAAATAGAAAAAGGAATACTATGATTAGAAAAGCAATTTAAAATGAAGGTCCATCCAGGATAAAATCGAGGAATATACTCAGAAACATAATCCCTTTGCCAGAAACTTAAAAAAGTATTCAAAAGATCATGGAGTTCCACAATTACAGCTTTTTTTAGTAGTTGAAAACCTATTCCTTTATTCGGTTAACTGCAGAAATTAGAATCCGAAAGAAAAACATGGAAATGCCATTTCCGAACGCAAATTTTGTAAAGATGGTGGCCCACATATGATCCTTTGAATGGAAATCAAATGCGGATGAGCCCAGTTTCGATAGATTTAACCAATGTTTTTTTACATGCCTACAGAAATGAAGAATAGAATTTTTTAGACGATTTGGCTCTTTTGTTTTTTTTGCTTTTTTTTTTCTTGCAAGGCAGTAAATCCGAGAAAGCAAAGGTCAAAAATCCCCCTAAATGTAGTGCTTATTTTTGGACGACGACAGAGGGCATCTATCGGCCTAGGTACTTTAAGGGAATTAAAACACCTAATGCAGACCGAAGTTAGCTTAAAACGGTATGATGTTTCCGACAAATGCTTTTTGCGGTAGTACATCCTGCTCTCAAGTCGGGGGATCCATAATGAACAGTATGTTCCTCATGCTAACGGCCATTGAGGAATACGTTACGCCGAAACTTTCGATGGAGCAAGGAATTTACTAAGAATCTTCAACTATAGATAAAGTAGGCCGTACATGAATATATTAAAACCACTTCTGAACTACTTCATGAAACCGGCATATTTTTACCGGCGATTACTCAAACATTTTCATCTGAGTCCGCCATGGAAGTTTTCCGTATAGCGCGGCGAAATGCAGTTCAAAACATCCGGGGGAAATTCAAGAAAAGTCATGTCAGAAAATTCATTGAAGAATGCTGGAGACAAAAACCTTTCTTTTTCAGGCTAACATTGCTCCACCACCCCGCAACTTGGGACACGCAACAGGAATGAGTTTCCTGAAAATTCCTTCAGAATAAGGATAGTATCGAAGTTCCCGAATATTTACCTGGACACACACCGCTGATGCGTGAAGACTGAGCAAAAATCTATGGCTCCGCCACTGAGCGGATGCTGCGCAGGAAGCATCATTGAAGTTCTAAGAGAAAAGGATTATTGAAGAATACCTTAAATCCATCAAGTAGACAGGACGCTTATCCCAGGGCAAGGCTTCGCCTTTATCGTTTGCACGTACCATATCGCCATGCGGCCTGGGAGTTGAAATAAGATGAATGTTTCGGATGCTTTGATATCACATCATTGATATCTATGCAACGATTTAGATTATTTAAAAATTGATATTCCCGAACAGTACAAGGAAACTCGTTTTAAAACCCATTTTTTTCAGGGGCCGCCGATACAGTTTCCCAACAGGAATTATGTCCTTGGGAACATCAATTCACAAGGCCCTATCGTGGCGAGCATTACCCAGTAGAGTAAGTTTTTGAATGGCCGGTTTTCATTAATATTCAAAACTTGATGCAACGAAAACTTCATGAACTGCCTGCCGATTTGATGGTAGAAAAAGGTTGGCAATTCGAACTATAAAGCCACATTAGATACCAAGAATCACTCATACAATACAAATTTTAAACAGCTGGAATCTGTCGCCATTCGATGAACTTTATGATATCGAACATGATCCTGGACAATTGGCAACCTTCCCCGGTAAAAAAAATACTCTAAAAAGCAGAAGGAACTCAAAAATGCATTAGAAAAATGGAGAGTGGGAATCTGACGGATTTAGTGGGACGACCGCTTAACATAAAACTAATTATTGTCGAAATGATGAAGTTAGCATTTTGGAGAATATAAATTTCCCATTTTTATTTTTGAGCATTGTCATAATTTCCATTTTTATTAATGACAGAACTTTCAAAACACTTGAAAGATATTAGGATCCGGGACCCTTTCAACTTGTCCCGCGGAACGAGGAATCCAAAACGTATTCATGTATCTCAAAACTGGACTAGGTTAGGTGAAAAAGCACAATTATGCGTGTTGGAGACATATAAAATAAAGACCTTAAAAATTGGGAAAGGCCCATATAATGTTTTTTACAACCTGAAAAGAATCATTGGGCGCAAACGTATGGTAATGGCTCCTTGAAGTACACAAATATAAAGACAAATTCTACTTATTCGCACTTTTACAGGAAAGGATAAGAAGATTTAAACACATCCACTCAAACAACCATCAAAGAGGGACCATTTTAAAGTATCTAAATGACCCGAGGCCCCTTTAAATCACCTCGCTCTCACAACCCCACTACCCTGAAGATCTGGATGAGCCTGGATGCACATTGTGGGTTGACAAAACTCTATCCCCGTATATGGTTTTTTTGTCATGAATGGGCGCAAATAATCTCGATGGCCTATGGAATGGTCAACTACAGAATACTTATGCAGGGGCAGTAGGGAAACCAAAAACTTTGTTCAAAGCTTCGATCCAATTTGGGATCGAAAGCTTGACGGAGGCAGAACAGAAATGAATGTTCATGGCTATGTGACCGACTGGCTTGCTACCTCTACCAAGACAAAATGGAAAACCTAATAATGATCTGGTCCAGTTTAACCAAGAAAGGCTACGCCGTGGGACAAGGTGATATCAGAATCTGGAAGTAATTAAGTCCTGGAAACACTTGAATAAAAATTGTTGTTTGAAGAAAACAAATGGCGGTCAATGTAAATGATCTTGACTTTTGACGGTAATTGAAAATGCTTTCATTGCATCAACCAATTCAGGTGACAAAGAAAGGGCAAAACATTTTCAAGTAGTAGACACCGGCAATTATTTGACGATTAATTAGATAAAAAAGGGATTTAAAAGTGAACTTTAAAATTGCCCTTGAGCATGGAGTTTAAACGGACGGTTTGGGCAGATGTCCTTTTTGAAAAAAACGCGACTTCGTGAAAATGAAACATTATTAAACAAACCCAATCAACGGATAATCATTAAATTCTTATTCTTTAAATCCTTGCCCGCCAGGCGCAAAGACCATAAGGTCGCTGAAAAAAAATCTCCTAAATAAAGACCGAATATCTCTTTATAGGGAATGATCAAACATCCTTGGGAACGCTTTAACGAATGGTCCCAATATGAAGATGATAACGCCAACCTTGAAGTTCTAGCTAAGGCCAAACTTTGTAATTTTATTAAGGCCTTTAATCCTGCTTGCCAATATGTATCCTACTCTTAAATATTTTATGTTGGTAATATCCTAATCAACTGGAAAGTAATTTGTAAATAGTGGAATCTTTCAAGATTCATTTTATGGCCCGGAAAAACTATGACATAGTCTTTTAATGAAGCGGGCTTAAACAGCTGGTTTTGGTAAGACAGATTGGGGGCAAATAAAAACCAATACCTTGTTTTTTGAAACGCGATTTTGTTTCAGAACATCCTTGAGACTGGGGCTTTTAGTATGCTAGTTAATGGTTCATAAAGCAAAGCAAGATATGATGCTGCAAATAGTAATATGGGCCCAGGAGAATAAAACCAATATTGTTTATTTAGGTTTTTACAAGGAATTGAGCAGAAGAAGATCATAGTGAGATGGATGGAATCACTTTTCAATTATTTAATATCTTTATCGGAGTATCGGTTTTTTCTTTGATTATTCTTCATTTCAACCATTGCGTGGTTTATAAGTTTTACTCTAATTACGGGGTTTTTCCTAGTTTTCAGAAGAGATATTTCAAGAAGGTCAATAATTCCACTCTCAATTTAAAGGAATTTGTCAGTTCCAGCCGGCATCAACTTGAAACCCTTACTTGTTTCCCGTGATTGTAATTTTAACTTTTTTTGCATCGAAACTTCTGCTCTGCTGAATTTTTTTTATTGTAAATTTGTTCTCGGTCTTCAAAATTTTGAGCCCGTGTAAAAGTCACCATTGTTGGTTTGTGATGGCCAAGAGGATTTATAAACCTTCTTTTATCTTTTACTAGTTCAATCAAAGACTCGATGACTATAGTCGGCAGAGCACTGGCAGCAACCAATACTACCTATGGTCCTGGGCGATATCGGTCAAGCCCCGTTCCCTTGAGTTTTAATGGATAAATGCACGCTAGTTCAGGTCTGTCATATATAGCTTTTTTCCTTTCTCGGCGTTGCCATCCTTAATAATTTTTGCGATGAGGTCCTTAGACTTTGACATTGTTGGACTCACCAGAGGGGATGTTTTACGAGCCCTGCTTAGCAAGGGCGGTCATTAGATCCCGTGCTCCTCACGCCTGATGCCTGTACAAAATAATGGCTTGCTTAGCAAGTTTGTGGCGGCTATAGTTTTTCCTTCCAATGCCGAACTAAAGCTTCAAAGGCTCCTTCTTTTTTATGATTGTTATTAAAATTAGGTAATTGATCTGTTTCCTTGTCAAGTTCCTTGCTGAACAGGTAAGTTATTTTGTTTTATCCTTCCTCAAATCAACTTGCAATAGTGCAGCTACGCAACCTTAGTTTTGCCTGATCGGAACGGTCTCATTAATAATCTTGCCACAAAGATTTTCGAATGTCTTCAGTACTGAACATTGCTAGTCCTAGCGGCAACTTTCGCTGAATTGCCATAGCTTTAATTCGTCTTACTCAGTTTTTTGTTTTAGAATATGATAAATGTTGGTTTTTTCCAATATCCGTAAAGCGCACAGGCATTACTGAATGGTTCTGCTGCGTCAGCGTACGTGTAATATATAGGTTTTTGGACGTGACCTCAAGTTTTAGTGTTCTAGCAGGACACAACACACCTCTATCTTTTGCTGGCAATTAGCAGGCTTTTTGGGCTGATCACCTATAATGGGCGTTGCCTGTATACTGGTATTTTCCCGCAAGAAATTTAATTGCTCAGGTGTAACCGATTCTTCCGATTTAACATCAGGGTGCCGGCCAATCAGGAATGTTTTACCTCTTTTTATATAAATCCATTCAGGGCTGTATCGCCCTAAGGTCTTCTGTTGCTTTAAGAGCCAAGATGAGTGCGGTATGTCCTATTGGCGATTCCAAGTGCCATTGTGCCACAGGAAGGGAGCCAATGTTCGGATAATATGCGGCAGGTTCTGAACGCAATGCAAAGGAATAAATGTGTCCATATTAGCGTATTGTATGGCAATGAGGGCCGTGTTGAAGGCTCAAACTGATTCTTAAATTGGCTTGAGCGCAGTAATCGCTTCACGCCGGCACTGGGATTCCGGGTCTTGAACTGCAGTTTTTAAGTAAGACAGGCCATCCGGCCTTTTTTCATTCCAATAAGTAGAGGACCTAACAGCAGGCCGAGCGAGCACCCGCCGTTTTCGATTTCAATACAGATTTCAGTTAAGTCTATGTCTAATTCGGTTCAAAGTCTGCAACTGTCATGGTGCCTTTCTAGTCGGCGGGGTGGTCGTAGTCGGTCCCCTGCGAATTGGAAAGGTTTCCCAAACACACTTGTCCAGGCATTATTAACTTGGCTTGCCTCTTTTTGTCTTAGCGTTTGGTTTTTTGCTAGGAGTCCTCCCAGTTCTTTCATCTGCTTTTTAGGAGGGTCAACAATTCCAGGTATGCTCAACTCGTTATAGTTCGGTTTTGAAGCAGAGGCCTTCCCTTGGCAGTATTCGCCAGACCGGCCATTTCAACGTGATCTCTTTCGTTGATCACGAAAGTCAACTTCTCCATGTTATTTGATCGGCTATACCAATCTGCAACAATACAGGGCTAACCTCCGGATCCCTTGTGACACTACAGGACGGAGAAGATATGTTGTGATGACTGTTAGAAAGTAAGGCTCAAGTGTGGCAATGTAGAGCTCCCATCTGCCTCAATGGAATAGCGGTCCTGTTATGTGGCGGCGAGACATACGTGGTGGTAATGGATGTGCAGGTCCATGATAGAGCGGAAATGTTTTCCAACTAATATGTTCATGACCACTGGCATTTTGCCGGGACTTTTTAGGGGTGAGCGAGGGCAAGATGAGGTTCGCCGAGAGGTCATCATAACTGAGTTTGAAAACTGTGTCCAATAACGCGGTACCGACCACTCGACAGTTCGCAATACACACACGCGACATCGCACGGCACATCTCATATTACCCCTTTGTGAAGATTTCTACAACGTCCGCGTGTTCGTGTCATAGTGGACAGAGCCCTGAGAATCCATTGAGATGACGTGGCCCATAGCAGTCGTTTTCTACGATGTGAAGAACCGTAAAATAACCTGCTGGCATGTAAGAGGGTCTTCCCCAGGGCCCAATCCAAGGCGGTGGAGGGTATGGTGCGTATCTTCTGTTCCAAACCAGTGAGCAAGATTTTCAGAATTTATCAGCTTTTTCCCTCACATCCGTATCACTAAGATGAAATAAGTTTTGTCGCTGCTGCAACATAGGCCCCTCCTTGGGTTACCGGAAGTATTACCATTAAGGCATAATTAACTTATGCATAGAAAAAATGGTAGACTTAATCGCCACCCATCATTATCGGAATCTTCAAGTAATTATCAATCCGAATCACTGGGATTCTCATTTACGTTTTAATTGAGGGTATAAATGGCTACCATCAGACCCATCAAGCCTGCCCTCGTTGTCAAAACTAATTTGGGTAGGTTTTTTCCATATAGGGGTCGCGGCAATCCAAGACCTTATTTTCAAAAGCTTCAAGAATAGAAAAGGACGCCTTGCTCTCCTTTTGTCCGGTTTTGGTTATATCCTGCAGGTCATTTTGTGCTTGTAAGGCTTGGCAATTGACCGATGCATAGAAATAACTGCGATGTTTTCTCTTAATAATTTACTATCATAATTTCTCAGTAAAGGGATGTAATTACCGCTTTCCTGTTTGCAAATAAAAGGCTCGATCTGTGCTTGGTTCTTCCTGAGCAATACGTTGTTTCTTCGTTTACGAAGTCCGTAGACATATGCTTCATTCTGCGCGGTCTCCACGTGAAAAGAAAAGTGGGGTGTTCTTTGATAATAGTAATTCCGGATCTCCGTCGCTTTCGTTAGAGTCAATTTTTTATAGCAAGTGAGGGGACTTTTTAATGCTTCTGCAAATCAGATCTCCAGCTTTTTCGGTATCCTTTTGACGAAGATGTATACCATTTGTTGTGTATTCGTTCTCTGGTCAAAAAGGGGTTGAAATAGATCAACTGAAACGGTACTTCCGCTTCTAATGCAGCCTCTTTGTAGTTCTGCATATTTCTCAAGCTGCAATATTCGTGCTTCTTATGCTCATCAGGTATGCAAATCCTTTTTCCATAGGGAAGGTAAGAAATGAGTAAATAAGTTCGGGACAATGCTGATCTGAGCATTGCAAAGGCGGTTCATCCCTTACTGTAGGCAATCCAATACCTGACGCATCAATCAAATGATTCATTAAAACCATAGGCGATGATATTTTTAATCAGTTAATGGTCGGCTATTTGATCGGTCAGTATCTGAAACCTTCCTCTGGACTCCCCAATCGCTGTCCATCACGGCTCTTGTGCGCGAGTGTGCATAGACATTATCCCCGCTCCAACAATGTTTGCGGAAAAGTGGATATTTTTTTGGGAAGCAAAGGGAAATGTGTTTTCAATTTCTCCGTTGCAAATTGCATTCTCAAAGAAAAGCATTCCCAAGAAATATAAACTTTTTCATTTGGTCAAAGCAAGTGTCCTGTGAAGATTTGGATTCGGGAAACACAGGCTGTTTAGTAGAAACCGAGCAGCGAATAGACTTCTGTAGATGTCTTTTTAATCTCATATTATAAATTAAGTTAGTTAATTAATAACTAATCCGTTTTTCAAAATCCAATTCCCATTTTTTTGAGCTGGTAGAGCAATATCTAATTGAAAAAAATCCTGAGTTATCGACGGTTATAAGACTGCTTTGTCCTCAAAGTTCCATCGCTGCCCAGAATTTGATCATTATCATGATCATGACCCGCTCCCCTTTCTCAAAACTCGGAAGAATGTACTGATCCATTTTTTTGAGTTCATGTTTAATTCATCGGCTTTAGTAACCCAATATTCTTCCCTTTTGGGCCCCACGTTTCATATTCGTTGGGCTATAAAAGTCGTGGATTCAGCATATAGGTAGATTCTGCACTTTTGAGTAAGCTAAAGCATTATCCAAATCCGTTCAATGTAATCAAGCTTTAGGATTTTCGGTAATCGCACTTCCTATTATCCTTATATCAGGCAGCTGGAACCAAATATTTTTTGTGGCCAAAGCCTTGAAAATAGTATTCGGCACTTAATATGCTCATTTTTAAATTAAGCAATTTGAAGTACTCCATGCGATTAATGCATTCATTGGCATTCATATTTTATTGGTTTTCATCTTTTATTTTTTTGTGTAGAAATAGTAAATTTGACTTCATTGATTCAGAAATTTTGAGGGTGTTTCCTCGTAAAAGTATCTTCTACACCTCCCTATTAATCTCAATTTCAAAAGATCTGGCTCTGAAAACCTCAATCGTGAGCATGTTAAATCAAGTTTACTTTTTATTCCTTTTTGCAGTACCATTATTCGTATAAAAAGTGTATTTCCCACTCTTCGACTTCGTAGATGACTACTCGGTTTTCATTTTTCAAGCCTATCAACAAAATATCTTGCACCACATGCCCATGACATCGGTACTTATGACGTCTGCTGGTGTTAAAGATTAATCTTTCATGATCATCCCATTAGGTGGAGCAATGGTGGCTTTGAAAATTCATGGACGTGTACCCGGATCTTTGACAATATTGTAGCCCAATTCATCAGTTTTCCACCATAAACTGGATTCCAGGTTTAACCCCCCCTCCTGCCATCCACATAGAAAAACAATAAGCCAATGGATTCACGACCATAGTTTATCTTCCGTAGGCACGCCTGACAATATTGTCCCGTCCTAAATTCTCCCTCCCCAAACACAAGCGGTTCTTCCTACCAATCCCACGTTGTTTTTAAATCTTTGATCCAGCTGCTGAAGGTTGATCAATAATCTCTGCTCTGCTTCTCGCCAATGATCTGGCAAGTCGTTGTGCTGATCCCAGCCTGGTGATTACAATTGAATGAATCTAACATCTTTTCGGCAAGTCTCGAGCCAAACACCACAAATTCGCAGCGTATGTTCCAGGAATCCTAGAAGTCGAGGACCATACATGTCAAAAAGTGTAACCTGGCTCTTCGCTTATATTCCCATTGTTTCGGGGAACTGAAGTTTGCATCCTAATAAGCCATTTCAATTATTGTGCGCATTCCTGGAATAACTCAGGATTTTCTTCTGTTTATCAGATACTCGTCGTTGAGGCATACCTAGAATGATCCAACAATTGTTCGCCGATTCGTTTAGTTTATTTCCGTCTGGGTTTTGTTGAGAAAATAACCACAGGATTCTTCACCACTTCTAAACTGGAACACCTTGAATGGAAGTGAATTGCAAAAATTCCACTACCCCACAAGTTTAGAAAGATAATGGTTGACATGCAATTCACTCTCCACTTCCTTTAGATTAAAAGCACGGTAAAAGTGGGTAGGTTGTCGGTTAAATGACTTCCTCGAACCCATTGACAGCCACGTGAACCAGATACTTAGGCTACCTGCTTAATTTGCGAGCCAGTTGAAAGAAACACAATGGCAGAATCGTGGTTTATGGCGTCCGTATCATCGATTTAGATGATGCATATTGTCATCTACTACTTGGGCATATGCGGCAATAGTTCTGTCCAAGGCACCATTTTTTGTCCCAATATTGTTTAAGTCTACAAAAGACTTTACCATTGTTTTTTGCTGAGATTGCCGTAATACTCCGGTTACCCTCTTTCCTCCCTAATCAAATCAAGGTAATTCTTGAACATGAAGCATCTCAACAAGCTTTTGTTTGTATAAACATTTCCATTGCAGAGGGCCCGCCCTGGCTTGATACAAGATAGATAATTGTTTTTGCTTTCGTGGGTTGCGGAGTCGTTGTAGGTATGATGGAGGTAATGTAGAATTTCAGGTTCTTCAACAAAACAGTATTTCTAAAGATTCTGTAAGGCAATGTCAATAAACATTGACGAACATTGCTATTTCCTAAAGCCTTATATCTCTCAGCTCACCATCTCTTGGTTCAACACACATATCCCGACGCGGCATAAAAAAAATTGTTTGAACTCTTATCTTATCTCTTCCATCATGGCGAGATTTTCCTTTGTCAAGCACTGTGCGACTGAGTTAGGATTAGGATAATACACCTCGTCCATAGAGGCATACGATTCTCGAGTTGGGCGCTAACCTACCTTCGTTGTATGTCACAGACTGCAGAATTTTATGTCAACTTTCAATGAATATCATCAAAGTATAGCGGGACTGTCTGCAGTACGTAGTGTGGATTGATCTCGAAGTGATTTATAACTTGGGGTGCCTTTCAAATACTGAACAAGTACAATTCGGCTAAAGATTTCATCTCGTTTTCCCATTTGGGCTTTCGAGAAGTGCCCAGCGAATGCGTATTCAATTCTTTCATTAGATTATTCCCGCCTCCTTCATCATTCGCTGAGCGCCAATCCCTTGACGAGTTAGGAATTGTGGATCATTTAGCAATACCAAGCCTGTAAAGGGCGGTATTGGGTACTTTGGTCTCTTTACATTGCCAATATTTCGAGGGTCGGCTCGAAAATAATCATTGCGGGAGGCGGCGCGATTCGCTTCAATAGTGTACAAGCTACGGCGTATAGGTCGTCGCCTTGTCCACATGTATTTGCGTTGTAGCGTCCTCAGAAAGATACTTGTGTCCACAAGCCACTTTGGTTGAAATGGTTTTAACACTTGTCCACCAACTTCTGATTTAGCAGGTCCACTTATTTTCAGGATGATCTCGAAGCATTTCGGGCTGTAACCTTTGCTGACTTCCGGCCTACCATTTGTTACTGGATCAAAGCAAGACTAATGCATATCTGTTTTGGATGCTTGTTGATAGGTGGCCCGACATTACAGTTTGTTTTCAATAGGCTTTTTGCATCCACCGCGATTCGATGAAATTCACGGCCAACCAATCCATAATGCTGGTGCCGTAGGAAGCGCTCCTGACTGCCAATCATCTGGCGGTATCTACCAACCCAGCGGCGAAAATTATTTGCCAAATATCGGTTTACTGCTACTCGGGCAGTTAAAGGATTATCTGGATTGAACAACCTTGCGATAATCCCAATCGATTTTGTTCATGATTTCGTCTCCAAATTTAAAATATGTTCGGGGTCCCTGGTTGAACCTCTTTGGCCAAGCCGAATCATACAACCCTCTATTTAATATGTAAGTTGGACGCAAACCGTTCCATGCTTTTCATGATCATGAATTGGCTTGGGTCAGGGCTTTTCCCCATTTGCCTCCCGCCAAACTTCTTTGTATTTTTTCGTCTTTATCTGGCTCCCTCTACTACTACCCAGTTCATCTGTTTTGTTTTATCCATTTCTTGAATTTTTACCAATTTCCTCTGCGACAATTCCAAAATGGGTTGACATTCGTTAAAGCTTTGGTAACCCCTTGCTCAGGCAACTTGCATTGAAAAAGCATAAATCTCGTAATAGTTTCCTTTTGCGAAATCGATCGTATTTATGATCGTGGCATTGGGCGGCAATTTCTGTTGGTGAGACCTAGAAATTGCTTTCCCAAGTATTGGCACGGTCAGGACATAGGAAACTCTATCTTTTCGTCAATATGAACCACATCTTGGTGTTTCGATGTTTGGTCTGTTGAAAAGCCGTTGCTAATTTTTTGCCTCGTAGGTAGCTTCTGGGTATAAGTCCCCTGCAAGTTGCCAAGTAACGAATTCGTCGTAATCCCATATTTTTCGTTGAATGATTTATCACCAATCTCGCCTAAGGCCTTGGAATCCTTTCGTGATCGTGATGAATGCCATTTGTTTTTCGCGAAACGCGCTTACATCCATCCACTCATTTGCTAATCTTTCCCCATAAGTTCCTGAAGCCAATGAATTGATCTACCTTTTCTCAAAAGCTTCGCTAGAATTATCTGTTAGAATGCATCCCTAAGTTTTTCTGGGGCCGGAGGTATCCTGTTTAAATCGAAGTTACTTTGGCCGCAATAGCTTTCTTACTGCTTAGCAGATGGTGCTTTCTTCAACATTTTCATCTGAATTAAGAACAAAGTAGTCGATGGAATTTTGCGCCGTTTCAATTCATTTGAATTTGGGCTTGCGCAGCTTTTCTTGCGGTTTATATGTACGACCAATGCGGTTTTCCACTCTGCTCCCTGCTCTATCCATTTTTTGATCAATGCAATTTCATATTCAGACAATATCAGATTGGATTCTGGCCGGAGGATTTTTTAATTCAGCATCTTTCATTCCGCGATTCTTTTATAAACTTCACTTTTGTCTAAATGCCTGGTTTAATTAGCCTAATTATCTTAATCGTATCTAAGAGCTAAATGCAAATCCTTCCTCGTCTAGCTCCATCCGCTTTTTCGGGTTCCTGCATCTGGACCCATGGCATAAAAAACAACGGTCTGAAAAGAATCGGTTTGGATGTGAATTAAAATCTACTTTTCAGGCAATGTCAGCCATCACGGAAGAATCCTTGTAGCACACCGTGATAATAATAAAAATAAATAAGCAAAATTTGCTATCTTTTTTAAATTCATCCTAGTTTCTGCATTTAAATTCATACTTCATCATCGATTGATTTATATAGCCAATTCCTTTTTTCAATTCATCATTTTAGCTTGAGCTACTTTCGTCTGCCATAAAATAAACTCGCTTAAAGCAGGTAGAGTCTTGATTGTTTCGACCCCGAGCTTTGTCCGTGATTCGGTTCCCATATAAATTAAGTACTCAAGATGTTCAAGTTTTTTTAACTCCGCTATTCCATCGTCGCCCAATTTGGATTATTGTTCAAGTCCAAAGTGGTAAGGTTGGTGAGTTTTACGCAATGGTTTCATCATGTTTCATCATATAGATTTTCCTTTTAATTTAACGCAATAATCCTGTTCTTTACTGGCAAACATAATTTGAAATCTGATCGGAAGTTATTTTTTTCACGTTAAGATTTTACCTGAATAAAATGGGATGCTAGAAATCGGTCACCTCAACATCCGGGTCGGCACCAATAACAAGATTTGTCCGCCGACAAAAGGGAGACTTCAACTGAATCGAGGTAAGGTTAGGCTTGGTGTCTTTTTAATAATCTTCTCCAAAAGAATTGTTTTATCTCTTCAGGGATTTCAAATCAGTGAGTTTTGATTCGAGGAGCCTCCGAATTTCAATCCACCATTTCATCCTTTAATTTCTACATAAGTCAAAGGCGCCTTCCTTTTGGTGCATGAACTTTTTACTACTTTGGGGCAGTGTAGTTCCCTGATAAACAAATTACTTTCAAAGGGGATTTCTCCACAATTGCTTGACCATTTTCTCCTCCTTTTCAAGATCTTTAAAGCTTTGAAAGGATCAGATCTCCTTTTTGTTTGTCATTATTAATGGCAAGAGGTTGGCCATTTTTGTCCATCATAGGCTTAACCAAGATCCTTGTAAATCAGAATTGGTCTATATTTTTTAAGTTTGGAGCCCTTTATTTGAAATCCTCTATTTTCAATTCCCTGCCATAATTCTTTTATGGCATCCGGGGCATAGGTAAAAGCAGGTATTCGTCTCCGTGGTGTAAGTAACCCTCCCTTTATGTCGGTCAGGCCCTTTAATAAATAAAATATTTGTGGAAACACAAAGGATTGCCTACGATTATACCTTAAGTATTTTTATTTTAAGTACTAATACCACTATTGAATATACGGCACCCTATTCCAGCCACTTATGCTGATTAACTGAAATCCAAGCATAATCTCCCCCTTGTGACAATAAACAGTCCTGTGGCAACAGTAAATTAAGCAAGACACATAACTGCGCTATTAGGGCGTATTGAACGATGCGATCGTAAAGTCTGTTTTTTCTTTCTTATACAGCCCAATTTAGTTTTCAATTATAATGGCCAATATTATAAACCGATCGCACATGACTAATAAAGGGTGAATCTACCTAGAAATAAATCCAATCATACTTCAATATAATCCGTTTAAAATATCCTTGACCACGTGGCCGCTAACATCGGTCAATCTAAAATCCCGCCCTTGAAAATGGTACGTTAGCCTTCATGGTCATCCCATTGGTTCACGAATTGTTGCCTGTACATCATGGATCATGAACCTTGCCCCTAAATTTCTGAATAGCCTATTTCATCTGTTTTTCCCCGCAAGTAAAACTGCCTTTTTAATGCTCCTCCGGCCATCCCATCGTAAAAGGCCTCCCCAATGATGATCCCGCCCAAAGACCCTGACCCGATCTTGCCTCCATACATTGGAGTTCTACCCAAACTCTTCCTCCGCCAAACAATAAGGGTTTCTTCCAAAAGCCCCCTTGTTTAATCTGTAAGAAGTGCTGTCCATACTGTTGATCTATACTCTACATTTATCCTTTAGACCAACATCCCACCACTGCAGGTCCTACCCATGTGTATCCAACCTTCATCATAAAGCTGAACAAAACGCAACCCCATTTCACAACGCTTCTTGCCAGAGACAATTATCCAAAGGAGCTTTCCCCAGGAAGTTACACCATATAGCTTTTTTAATATAACTTGGCTCATCAATCGATACTCATAACACCCGGTACGGAAGTTTGCATTTAAACGCCCAATTTCATATTGTGGACATTCGCGTTAAGAAATTTCGGGTCACGGGATTCTGATATTCAAGTTCGTTTTATTCTATTTATGGCATCAACGATTGTTCCTCAATTTGCATCCACGCCAGTAGGGTTTTGGAGACTTGCCTCACCGCAGGTCCTTTTGACTGACATTGCAACGCCTTGATACACCGTAGGCAAGAATCCACTTCCCCAAGGCGTTTTCCCCCCCCGGTGACTACCCCTCCAGACAAAGCAAAACAATGAGCCTGGGAAGAATTTTTTCGTTGGGCGAAACCATCGGCTTGTGCCGCAACTTCCCATTGAAGGTCTCCCCTGTCTGGTGAACCAGTCTGCATTAAAAACTGTGGCGAGCATGGTAAATTCTTCTGTTGAAACTGCCGTTTAGAAAACTAACTTCATCCACTACACTGGCAAACTTTGGCAAATAATTGTTACATGTACGTGATTCTCCGTACTGTTTAAAAACTGCCTGAGAGCCCAACATTTTAGGTGTTTCCCTAAAAAATAAATTGGCAAAGCGCTTTGCCTTCCATTAAGGAAGGGGGACTCTTGTCATTTAACGAATTTAATACGGGTTTTAATCAAAAGCTTCCAATTGCGAAGGTCCCGCCTGCCAGGTGCAAATAGATTACTGCTTTCCTTTAGGCAAAAAATGTGGAAATTCCATTTCTCAATTTTAGAGCGGGTGAATTGGCTCGCAAAACAAATCCCTCCCAGCATAGAACCAAGCGTTAAGGCTCCCATT
>Ga0163217_1096191_pt1 | contig 17199 bp, 15 predicted proteins | sample SynspAceP_FD_185933 | JGI IMG/M metagenome (GOLD analysis project Ga0163217, IMG submission 185933) | Saline lake microbial communities from Ace Lake in Antarctica - Synechococcus sp. Ace-P (PacBio error correction) | ecosystem: Environmental > Aquatic > Non-marine Saline and Alkaline > Saline ...
CAAACTCGTCGATTTGAGGCAGCGAGAAGGTCTAAGCGCAATCCACCAACAAATTTCCTGCACTCATAGAAGAAAAAACTGTCTTCAAAAAGATAATGAAAATCCCTTTGATTTTAAAGAATGCGCAAGGTCATATCCCTTATTTAATACGGGCGAATTCAAACTTATCTACTTCAAAAACAACCAGATCCATGGTCCCAGTTTACTGATGCTTCTTTTTTACTGATACTTTCCTATTTTCCCTTTCAAATGAGTTTCCCATCTTTTGTTTTGGCTTATAAGCAAAAACGCCATTATATCCCCGGCCTTTTCTTATTGTTGATTTGTCGTCTAATGACACTAAATGAGACCTTCCAATTTTTTTTATCTCGACGAGTTTTCTTCATGCTCATCTCCTCGTAAAGGCATGCCTTGATCAGCTGATGTCTGTAAGTTACATTGGAGGATTTGAGAGCATTTTTCGTGCTCCGGATTTTAAATTTTGATGGCGGTGTTTATTGACCACATTTCGGTGCTGCGCACGCGAACCATCGCCTTTCTTAGTCGCACGAGTCGTTGCGATAGAATAGCCTAAGAGAACATCCGCTAGCATCAAGCGGATCTGGATCGCGTGCCCCACCTGGAAAAACATTCAATCATTCCGCTTCATATACTAATCCTGTGCCGCATCTGAGGTAGGCCAACGTCCTAAAACCAAATGTTCCGGTTTCCCGCATGCTGTGATAGCGGTAGAGATATGCCTATCCGCTGCAACTCCCACGAAAATGAATATCGGATCTTGCGCATAACTGCACGAGACATTCTTGAAGATACGGTATCGGATCCGACTCTCTTGTTTCATGATAGATGTTTTTCATGGCAAGTACCGATAGGATCTTCCTAAGTAATAATGTGGTCGATTCAGCGTTTTGGTTTACATAATCGATTAGCCGCCGCAGCGAGGTGTTTTCCCCGCTTCCGGTAGGACCCGTTACCAAAAAATAAGCCCCATACGGTGGTTGCATTACAATTTTAGCGATATCCAGTAGCCCCAAACTTGCTAACACTGGGAATTCCTTTAATGATTCCTAGAAAGCAAGGATAGTGCGCCCACGTTTGGTAGAACACATTCACACGAAAAAACGAACAATCTCAAGCGAATGCTAATAAGAAAAATCAAATGTCTCGTGTTGTTCTAGTTGTCTCCCACCACTCTTTGGTAATAATTGTTTTTAACAAACTTTTTTGTACTTGTGGCAATAAAAGAAGGTTGGGTTTGCGGGGATCAACTTCCATCAATTCCGAGAAGACTGGTGTCTGAGCCTACCACAAGTGTACATCGAAGCTTTTTTTTCATAAGCACTGTTGAAGATGTCGATCCAATGGTTCCATTATTTTGTACGATCCTTATTCATAATAGAAGCAACTTCGTAAAAATCTTTCTAAGTTTCTTTTTGTTCTTCTCCTGGCCTATTCACGTTATTCAGCTAAGCCATTCGTCTAAGTCAAACAAAGCGATAACACCTTGTTCTTTTGATGTGTCTGTTTGTAATGTTCTTGAATGCACGTTTGAGTTCTATCATCAGTTTGGCTTTTATTTCTTTCATGTTAATTTCGACTAATCAAGCTTTCTAGGAATAAGCCATCTTTCTTCCACGATAATCCGTATACGGGCAATCGTCTACACAGCCCTTAGGACGTATACGTTATGAGTTCGTCAGATTGTTTTGTATTCGTCGTGTCTAAATCCATGCTTTCTCAATCGAAGCTGCTTGGCCTTTTTTCTGTGTTGCAGACACAAGTACTATTTCAAAGTTGTTGTTTAATAACTTAGAGTTCCTGCGTCTAACGACACCACCTTATAGCCGAAGACAATTAAAATAGGACTCGATTCCCAATTCCAGATAAGCGAGGAAATAGTTTCAATGCACTGTGGTAAATGCCAACGTATCTGATACCAATGACCGGTCAGCGCCGCACGCACACTGTTTTCAGCCGTTTCCTCCTATCTCTTATTCTCCCACCCGATGAATATATTGCGGGTCTTGAACGCAAGAACGAACGCAAAGCCTGCTGCAAAGGTCAGCCCAATTTTGTGTATTGACTTGAACTTGGGTTAACCCTTTCATTTGTATTCAACCGGGGCATTCAATTGTGCTGATTCTTCTGGATGGTTCATTCAATGACTAGAGCCATAGAGAGTCGACGTTTCCCCGAACCTGTCGGACCTGTTCAATAAAATCAGTCCGACGGCTGGGCAATCAGTTTCCTGAAAGCGCTTAATATATTCTTTTTCTAAGCCCAATGTCTCTACTTTCTGAACATATTGGAGATATTAAAATCGCAAGACAATTTTTTACCAAAAATAGTTTTTGTAAGGCTTGAATACCCGTAAATTCACTCGTTTTCCCCAAACATATTTGTGCTTAATTCGGCCATCTTGTGGAGACGGTCTCGTTACATCCAGTCCGGCTATAATTTAATCGAGCTAACGAAAGAGTCCATTACGTTTCGGTAAAAGGAAACGTTCATTACGAAGTAAACCTCTACCCGGTACCCGAACGAAACGTGACGTTCCGTGGATCCAAATGAAAATCTGATGCACGTAACGATACACCCGTTTCTTCTAATATTGGTTGAAAATTCCTTACTGTCAGTGAGCAAATCTTCCCCTTCCATTAGTCAATATCACTTCTTTGATCGTACAAGCGATTGATTGTCCTGGCAATAAAGTCAATTCTTGTTTGCTATACTGCTGGAACCACATACCCGGTAGAAAATTCTAATCTCTTTCTATCGCATATAAAAGTCTAATGGGTTCCATTTCATCCTACAGATAAAACGCTACATTCTCTTCTTTTTAATTGGAAGCAATAATAGACGCGCAAATCTTTTGTTACCTGAAATTCCAATACTAGAACAATCAATGCGGAATAATTGATATAACGAGACACTTTCTAGTTTCAAAACTTAATCTCCTAACGCATCCATAATGCTCTCTGGTAATGTTTCCCTTGATCAACTAATAAATCCTCCTAATTTTTGATCCTGCTTTTTCAAGCTGAGGCTTCTACAATCCTGCAGTTCCGTTACAAGTCCCGCTTCTTTTAGATATAATCTCCAATTTTTCTCTCGAAATCTGCCATATCTCTCACCGCTTTCTGCAATCTTCATGATTTGGTTCCTGAGTTAAATTTCCTTCCGATGATGGAGCATAAACCCAGTAACATGAGCCGAATTGGGAAACGCGGTCGTGACAATTTTGTAATAAGTTAGTTGCATCAATTCCCGGAAGCATTTGAATTTTTCTGCAATAACGCGTTACCGTTCAGTAAGAATAACTCCAGTAAAGTGACAGCTGAATTTTGGGTGCAATAAGTATTCACGTGGAAGGTCTATTCCAGTTTGCCACTCTGCTGACAAAATAATTTCTTTGTATCCGTCAGAAATACGCCCATTTAAGTGTATCATTGAGATCCTTACTGTTTCTCATTCCGATGGATATCACATTAGCGTTCAATACCTTGTTAACTATTCTAAATTTGGATAGGACCTTGTAAATATCAATAAGATATTTGTTTGCTTATTCCAGAGGCCTTGATGTATGAATTCTGAATTAAAATTGATTGTATTTGCAACAACCATATCTAATTATCCTTCACAATAATGATCGAGATTACTTGAAAAGTAAAATATTAAATTTTATTCACTAAAAAAGTAATTTGCTTCTCTACAACATTAAGACTCCCTGAACTAATTGATTAAATTGTTCACCGTAAAAGGTTGATTGTCCCTTTCCAAACAATATCAATACAACCTGAACTAATTGATAAACGTTCACTAACGATCGTGTGTTTCCTCCCATAGGTAATGTTAACTTTTTTCCAGACTCAACATTATATCTATTAAAAGAAATAATTGTCATAAACCTTCAAGCTAATAGGTTTAAGTAAATAATTGTTTAGAAAACAAATTCCCCATTACTTGAACCTTATACGGTCATTCCAATTTTTTTTTAATTATTTTATCCGGGTAATTTTAAAGTCTACGTATATCAAGTGGTACTTAACTTTCAACAAGTTTTCATAAAACTTTAAAAATCATTTTTTTTTCTCTAGCTACAAGTAATTTTAATCCACTCCAATCGGATTCTCTATTGATTAAGTTTTCAGGCAGTCGTAAACTAAGCAGGATAATACAAAGTATCCTTTAGAATCTTCACCATCCTGAAATTTTGAACGGAATCCTTTAATACTGAATTGGTGTAAAATCCCCTCAACAAACGTACCGTTTCTCAATCCATCCACCGTTGCGTAACAAGCTGCATTTTCAGGAAGTTTGGGCATTCTCCCCCAACCATACTTTTATAACACCAATTCCACCGGACTTTTTTCATAACGGTCCCTCTTTTCCGTCTATTTTCCTCCGGTCAAAGCCTGAATGTTATAGTTTTGGTGAGTCTTCCTTTCAGTCGCGATTGTGCAGTAGTCGCTGCCGCAATTGCTGCTTCAAATTTTAATACTCCGACGACCATTTTTTGAGCTAAGGATAGTTGATACCCTTTAGCTATAAAAAAAGCACCTTCTTTTCAATTGTTTTTATATAGCGACTTAATACTTCTCGAATCTTGTTCATAAGCGGCAACGCTCCAGCTTCTGCCACATAAAAGCGGATGTATCACCACGAGTAGCATCACTCCAATCGATAACTACCGATCGTAAGAGTTCCAATGGCAATCCTAAGACGACACACAACACCAAAAGCACATTATGTTAAAACTAAACCACCGTGCTTTTCTTCCTCTCGGAGGTGCTGAATTCCCATCCATCCACTCACTCTCTAATAAATCGTCGTTGTATCTTAGATAGATTATTTGTTTTTCTGACATACTTTTCTAATACTATCTCTAAGCTTTCCCGTTCAGGATCTGAACAAGAAACCATAAAACTCTCCACATCTTTCTGCCTGAATCGTCTATATTTTAAAAGTTGATTGCCTTTTTACTAAAAGTTCCCACTTGTCAATAAAAGCGCGTCATCAATTTTCTTGACACGTATGGAATCATAGGAATTTTTGCGAAATTTACCTGAGAATGACAAGAAAGTTGTAATAAGCCATAAATCATTTGACCTGGTTAGCAGAATAAATGAGTCCATATACTGTTTTTGGCCAAACATATGTACTGCTCTCCGTAATCGCAAGTACCACTAGAAAGTAAAGCAATACTAGCCAATAGTTCTATGAGTGTCCATCCCCTGATTCGCTTAAATAGAGATATTGATCTCTTTTGCTGTTCTCAATGACAGGCCGCTTTCCATTCTGAGCATACTTTCCTTCTACACATCACGTCCCGAAAAGTGTTCACAAACATTTTTGCAAATGTTTTGATCAAACCTTAAATCAAATTCTCCTTAGCGTTTTCATCTCAATCATTCTTCAGCGGCTTCTCCACCACTCTTTGTCCTCCGAGTAAGTAGGTAAACGTAACTCGGATGAGATTCTTGTGCGATAAACGTGCTTCATTACAGTATCAGTCTGTTATTTTTGTTTAGTCACTTTGGATAAAAAAATACAAAAAAGTGGTGGCACAAACAAGGGATAGATTAGAATAAAGCCAATATCTCCAACAGAGAGCATTCCATTTTCTCTATAATATGACTTCTTTCACATGTTTTCTTATACCAATTTTCATAGCTTCTTCGCTTTTTTTAAAATGTAGTTGAGAGGTATCTCAGTTTATTTTTGTTTCCGGAATAATCTTCCGCATGTAAGGAGATGAGTTGTTGTGCTAACGAGTGACGAGCGCCAGTTGGTTAAAATCAGGAATGACACTAGTTAATCTTTCACCAAACTTAATTTACATAGACCAACTGTTGGAAAATAAAAAAAAGAGTCAACTCTATTTTTCCCAATATTTTATAACACTTAATAGCCAAAACTAGGCTTATCCTAAAGCCTACTATACAGTACTCAGCCAAAAAAAAACAGTACATATAAAAAAAATAACCTTTACGAGAAAAACAAAAATAAGGCCTTGATTAATGTTGTTTCTCCTAACAACTAAAAAATTTTACCTGAAATTGGTAGATTGTTAATACTAACTAAGGGATCCTTGAAACAAACCAAAGAGGATCCTAAAAATCATACAAAAAAAAAGAGAGTTAGTTTTTCACTAGCTCTCTAAATCTTTTTCGTTATTTACCATGCCAATGAGCCCATTGGATCCCAAGGCTCGCAATTCAATTACGGCTCAGTCTAAACCTTTTCAAAAACCCATTTTCTGCAACGTATTTCTTGTCTACCGCACTTGAATAAGTAACTCATCAAACCCTTGTCACTCATAGAGAAAAAGCCTTTTTCTACCAGCTATGCCCCAGCCTGTTTTCGACTTTCCAAATTAATGGTCCCATCGTTAGTCTAAGTTGACGCCCAACTAGCACACCAATCGCAATCGCGTTTATAATCTTTCACCATAGATCCAGCCGCTGATTTGGTCACTCAAGCCTCGCCAAGAGTAAGTTCGTACTGTTATCTTTCGTGCCCAAATCAATTGCCTGCCGCGGTTCAACACGGCATGCACATGTCCAACATTCACAACCAAACCAGAGCGGTATAACCTCGCGTTCTATATGATAAGCTATAGGCGGATTGCGCAGATACCTCTGTTAAACGTCAAATCGAGTGAGAAGTGCATCACGCTATGCTTGCGAGAGCGGTTGGCCTAATCATAACGTTCCCACAAGAACACCAGAAAACCGTATTACCGTTAGCGCCATATCATTAATATTGATCTTACAGTTGCATGCCCAATATCGCGAACACTTCTCCAAACACGCTTAACGTGCACAACCACGTACTGTGTTATGAATTGAATTTCCTTCTACCAGTAGTGCGATCGCCCATCAGTCCACGTCCAGATGACGAATCCCACCATCACGTCAGCTTCACCTTTCATTCGCCCCGAGGTCAGAATAGCTCATAACACTGAACCACGCTTTATTTCAGGAAACTCTCCGAGCGCTTTCACCAATACATTGAAATAAAGTACACGCAGATGCCACCTTATGCTCAATTACTCGTCTCTGCTTGTCACCATTCTAGGTCTTCACGTAAGACACGTCGCCGACAACAAATATCATCCACGTAAACTATCCGCGTATACAGATCCTTTATTAAAATCGAGCCACCAAGCAAAGAAGTGGGAGAGCGTCTGCTACATCGCGGCATCGACTAAGAGTTCGTAGTGGACTGCACCGTATTTTCTATAACACACTCCTGACAATCAAATGACCTGACTATATGTCGCGCCATCGCCTGCAACAGATCCACCAATAAATGAACCAAATACATCCTGCAAGTTGAGAGCTACTCAACGAGACTAAAAAATACTATCTAACAAAATGACTAATTTTTACAAAAGCTATTCCCACAAAAGAAGAAAATAGTTACCACGAAAAAACTACAAAAGTTGCCATAAGCCTGAGGCGAGTTCCCAAATTAATGTGGCCCACACCACGCGATTTAAGGCGCAACATCCAGCAGCGACCAACTTGATTATGATAAATCAATCCTCAAACACGTTATGTACTTGGAAAAGAAAATATGATAGGCAGGCTACTAAACACACACTAATCTCTGGGTGCAAAAACATGTATTCTAACTAGTGAAGCAACTGCTCCTCAACTACTTGTTCTACGATTCCTCATCGAGATCGCTTAAATTGACGGTTTTAATAGGTCTTTAATGATGTCAAAAAAACATCTCACTATCCTCACTACTAACAACTCAAGTACATAACTTCTTTATATGATGACTATATGTCGGTTTTGGCAAAATAAACGAAGCTTATTAAAGTCGAGAACTAGTCTATTGTCTACAAACTTTTTTTAGTGTGTTTTCTCACAAAAACTTCATGGTCTTATTACCATTATAACTGTCTTTATGCCGCTCCAGCACTAGTCACTTAACTAAACGTTCACGTACACCACCTATAGCTATCCAAGGTAAGGATAACGCCCTGTTAACAATTTAGCTGCTAGCAAATCACGAAGAGCATAATTTAAACACAGCCTCAGGTAAACAGCAAAATAAAGAAAGATTTCCAACCTCTGATGCCGTGCGTATTAATAAAATAGACCGTTCTTACTCCAATTAAATCCATAATATCTCATAAACTCAAACAGAAATGAGCATTTTTCGAACACTAATGATCGCAAATCAAATACCGGAGCGATAATAACGAATATAGGGATGCCTAATACACGTAGATAACAGTATCTAAGGACCACTAGTCTACTGAATTAGAACACACCGGAAAATCCACACTTTCCATCGTTATAGCTCAAAGTTTATCGAACTGCGCAATGGCATTACGACAAACCAGCATAATTGAGAACTAACGACTTGAGATGGTCACAAGTAAATCATACTCCGAGCTCAATCATTAAATCGGACTAGACATTGGAGAGACAGGTAACAGAAGAGACTAACCATCAAACAAAAACATGAGACGACTGACACAGAATTAGTTATGATGAGGATTATATTCGGCATTGTACCATCACACCCTTTTTTAATACATAACCGCTATTCGACAGGTATGCTAGTTCATAGAAAAACACCCTATTTCAACCTACAAACACAAAAAAAAACTTACACGACACCGAGGGACCAGAGTCCCAGTCGAAAGCACAAAGTTTCATTGTTTTATCATGTTTAATTATCTACTGCTAATCAGATGTCCTTCTACTACTCCCTCAGTGACGCGAGACCGCATCGACTGCTGCAGTACGAGTACAGAACTCCTTCTCTGCGGATTTACATCGTTTACACCAGCGCTGAATAAGCGAATATTTCCATAACCAACTAGCATTTTCGGGTGTAGTTTAAGAATGGTCTTTCACACTCATTGTTTTGCTTTCCCTAAACTTGTATTGAATCTTAATTCTAGGTGACTTTTGCCATATTTTTCCATAACTTATTATAACCGGTATTAAGATATAGACACGTCAGTCATCCGCGTTTAAGATTAGCGGCGGACCAGTATGCTCTCAAACAACCAACCTTCTTATTAACGCGCAAATGTCTGACTGCTATAGCGCTGCGGAAAACCTTCAACACTGCCTTCTGGTAGAATCACCGCCCTCTAGAAGAGCGAAATCTGCGTAATTCCGAGTGCGAGAACGTTTTATCGTCTCACTGCATCTTCCGACGAACTGACACTGCCGATGGACCTTATTAATTACATCCTCTACCATATCCACATCGCCTAACACCCTCCTGTCTTATAATAATTACGTACAGTTTAAATGTTCACAACTGAGCTTACACGCCTAATAATCACAGTTTTGTAACTATATGAATGAATGGATAAAGCCTGAATGCTCAAAAGGAAACGCCGCTGCCATTGAAATCAGCAAAACAAATATAATGCTACGCTTATAAATGAAAAGAGACAGAAGGTCTGCAATTGCGAGTGATCTAGCACTGCTTTCACGCCATTGGCTAAATCGCTTGCGCACGAGCGGACTTGTAATATTTTGGTGCATAAAATCTGCCTGTAACATAACGCTATAATGACGGCAATCTATAAATAAAAGTCCTCTTCTTTCTTTCGTTTTGCAAAACACAGCACATCTATCTTGAGAACAAAATAGTCCATTTTCCAAACAACAATCCATGTATCAAAAGAATGGAAAGTCAACTTGTCTCCCATCTGGCAGTTTTCCACTCATCACTGAGAGCCTAAAGCGCCATCGCGGTCTAATCGGACACACTGCGACACAAATCCAGTGGTATTTCCAGTCTTAACAGCCCTTATACAAGTAAGACAAATGAATTTATCCTCTAACCTGTCACAAAAGCACACCCAAAGGCACTAGATAAAAGACACCTCTATCTCTACACTGACTTAACTAAAGATTATTTACACCGGACGCTCTACTAGCTTCCTAAGAAAATAAACTCTATGCAGGATATGCAGTTGGCAGAGCAAATATTCAGGTCATCGTAATCTGGATCGCAGTCACCCGCTGAAAAATCCTCCTGACATACTCTAATTTAACACAGCCAAATGATCAAATTACCGGCTAAAATGACGAATCAAAAAAAAGCCGTTTCACACTTGCAATAGACATATTTTTCCTATCAAGACTGCGAGATCAATCTCCACTCAAGAGACAAATGCCTGATAACACGATAGCATATCCTCTTAACACTCTATTAAGGAGTATCAGACCAAAAAACAGTCGTTAAATGAGTCAAAAACCCTGATAAAAGAAAAATATTAACCACGAATGTCAATACGCAAATAGTAGTGTTAATTATTTATACACAGGCATCACGTAAAACTAATGGCATAAAGTCTCAAACTCAACTAAGAGAAGCAAGATTATTCTTAAAATATAGTGCAAGAGTTGCAGCATCTTATCATTTTAAAAATATGTAACTGGTCTTATCCACGTATGGTAGCTTTGCTTGCGCCCCCACTATTCTTTAACTGAGGATACGTACACAATCGAAAAATCTATCAAAGTAAAAAAAATCAAAAATCTGATTGAATGAAGCTTTATATCCCACCTGCGAAGTAGTGTACTAAAAAAAAGCGACGCACTTATTCTTCAGTTCGGTAAATCGAAAAGCATCATGTAATATATTTTTTGACACAATAGGAAGGAAAGGCTATATGGTACAGTAGATCAGATGATACGAGGCCGCATACCCGCGAGGCTTATAACTGAAATACCAAGTAAGTATTAAGACTTCAAAAATAACTATAGAAGACAAAGTTCGGATAATTAAAGTAGATATCATAGACTACATACACACTCGTATCTCAAGCAACGTTAATAAACAAACGCGATTTGCAAAGCTCGAGAATGATGCCAATCATCGATAATCAGCACAAAATGTAGACAACTGCCTATGGGGCGAAACACTACTGACATAACTACCACGAAGTCCACAAAAATCACCTTCATTTTACGCGGCAACACTCAGCGCAAGAGCATCGCATAGGAATAAGCTGCTCTACGAAATATCCAACCTATACGTCCTAACACAAACATAACTCATACTATCCGGTCACAAATAGACACACATAGAGCGTAAGGTAAAATCACACCACCGAGTAATACTATCGACTTATCTTTTAATAAATAGTCAAGGAAATCCGGTATAAAATAAATCACTGAGTGGATCGGGAAGAATCCATAATAACTCTCAAAAAATGCCAAGCCTCTATTGAACGGACCAAACGACAAGCGAATGGAAGAAAACACGGAATCGTCAGGTTATTTAACCATACCAAATTCCAGTAGAAAAGCACTCCACGATTAATAACATCGCGCTAGGTCGAGTACCAATAACATTCACAGATAAAACGGATACCTTGCAGCAAATTGTACTCCTAAAAAGAGATAAATGTCGTCCCTTACGGATCTCTAGGCAGATCGATAATCGCCTACGTCCCCTAGAAAAAAGGAGACCAGAAGACTAACAGCTCCCAGGCACCTGGTTAGCGCGAATGCTTAACAATGTTTCTCATTGCCGATAGTAAAGCACCAAGCACAGAATCCAAGCACAAACAAATAATTTATACATTCAAAAGACGTATATCTAGTAGAAAAAAATCTTCGATGTAGCCAGATTCAAAAAAAGCCCCTATGAAGAAACATTAGAAAAGCGTGATAATCTTTATCTCTATCAGCAATTGTTCAAAAAAGAAGTGATGTCTGATTTATTCTAATAGAATAGTCTCAACGCTGAAAAAATTAAAATGAATCCCAAAAGCATTGCATACGCTACACCTGTATTATAAGAAACCACACCTGCAACGGATCCTAAATTATTTGCTTTAAATCTTCACAAGCAAGAAGTTGACGAGAAAATTCTTGAGAGGGTGAAGAAAATCCTTTCATCAGGAAGAGATTAATGTCTACTTTAAAAAGCCGCCCGTCCCATTCCGATTATCAAAAAGAAATGCTCAAACCACTAGACAAAAACAAAAAAAAATCCGAGAATACAGCACTACACAGAAAAGTTCGTTGGATTTTTCAGCTAACCGTATAAATAAATGTAATTAATGCTAATAAGCGAAAGCCTTATAAGTATTACATTACTTAAGCTTCATTAATGAAACTTTGTCCTGATGCCCGAACTGTTTTTCCAGGTACTATTCTCCCTACACCAGATTTTCGCCAACTCTTAACAAAGTGTAAAACTGTGCTACTCGTCCACATCAAGTAATGTACAATTCTTCGTATTAAACAATACAGATAACACTCCTGATCATCCAATAATACCACGTTAAATCTCTGAATAATGTGTTATCTTACAAAAGCTTATTAACTATCCAATCCCTCCATATAGCTTCCTTTTTAACTCTCTTACTATGTGTACAATAAAGGTACCACGCGCAATTTTTTAAGGTTCACTTCATAAACAAGAAATTTGCCTGACCTTGCGATCGATTTATCGATATCTACTCTTTAATTACTGAAATAACCACAAAAGTGAGATTTTAATGTTCATTGGTTGACAATCGCTCTAGAGAGTGATTTTAAACTCGAGCTATTATCATAATCTACTCTTCCTTTTGTTTTTACTACGTCTAAATAACCAATATCTATTATTTCAAAAACTTTCTTCATAAAGTGAAAATAACAAGAGATTTCATCTCTAAAGCTCCACATTCCACTGATGAGACGCTACACAAAGTTAAGCGCCCTAATTCCTATATCAACTTCTAATTACGTGGAAATTAACGACTATAATTAATGAGAATTACATTTAAGATAGCCTCGCAATAATTCTCGCTGCCTTTCTCTAAGTACGAAAAACTAATCCAAATTATCCAAATTACATCCGAGAATAAACTATGAGCTGATTTGATAATCAAAAAAACCCCGTATATAAAGAAAAAGAAGCTTTCCTACTCTAGTATCTATGTTATTTTTCTTAGCATAACGTAAATATACATACAACTTTCCACTGTAAAAACAATTATCCACAGAATTCATACACATCTAGAATGTCACCTACCAGGAATAGAATTAATCATATACAAGTATCTCATATTCACTGATGAAATTCTATAACCATATGTCGATGCCCGCTGTATAGTTGCATAAGTATATTTAACTGAACCTCAAAATAACCCTAACTTGCACAGAAATAAACGAATACATCATATAATATGGAGACTTGCCTGTATAGATCCAGGGTTCATTCAACGTAATAGGACAAACCCATCGTGATAAACTTCGACACTCGTCATGAATGTACAAGATACTACTATACAAAATGGACGTAATGGTCGTAGTTGAGAGTCAGTGGACACTCTACGGAGAACTTAACTAAGAATATATAAACATTTCTCTACTTGTGCCTTCTTTTATTCCAGCCGAGTAGTTCTGACGCGCTCGCAAATCCAATTGACTGGGAATACTTAACTATTTCATCTTTTAAGCGACCAACAATCAGCTACTATCCAAATATGTCGCTCATTCTTTTGGACTAAAGCTATAGACCAAGAGTCACGTCACAAAACGCTGTAGGCCAAAAAAATTTCTTGCGTCAGAGGTATAATTGCTCCTATCTTAATCGAGTTGTCCGACAAGCCCGGATAATTCCTGCGCGGTAAGTTAACCATACCCTTTACATTGCTCGAATTGATCCAACTCGATCGAACAATGCCTATAGAGAGTTCGCGATTAAGTACTTAAGCTAGTATTAACAGATAAATAGGTTCCCTGCTCAACACCGCCACCCAGCGTCCATCCGCACACACAAATACTATAGAGCGCGAGCGTACACCAAAGAGCGCAGCTGCCCGACTCCCACACGATGAAATTAACAACTACGGTATTGAGAAAAATAGTTAGCAACAATCGCATTTGCTTTCCACTTTTTACTTCAAAGCGTTTTCTGGTAGTCAGCACTCACATACTTGCTTATGTTGAAATACAGAAGTGAAGAACATATGCACGATTTCTGAAGAAGAAAAAAATTAAGGAGACCTTATGAGAGAAGAAGCGCGACTTGGTAACACGAACTGCAGTATGAATGATGACGGTTTCCGATCCCTGAAGCATGGATATTCACAAAAATAGAGCACATTAAATGAGTTCAATTCGGATGACATGCCAATCCAAGAGTCACCATCTCATCCTGTGCAGAGACACTGATTTAACTACTTAAAGTACACATAACAAAGAGATCTTTCTTCTCAACCTCTAGCTCGACCTGCAAATAGAATCGAACCACCATTATGAATTCACGATTCAGACCCATGATTTTGCCATGACTATTCAAGAAGTAGCTATAATTATGGTCCAAATACATATTTGGATCTACAGTCCTTTACTACTACTGCATTTGCAAATACTATGCGTTTGAGGATTCTTTACTGAATGTTCTTCTGATTGAGATTCATTGACTGCATTATGAGTGATAGCGTAACAAGATGTGTATCCATCCATCTTGCTGCACGAATACTAAACACTATTAAATAAAATGCGATAATAACATCACTAATCCATTTACAACACTATCACATTCAGTAAGAGCTATCATCAAACTATCTATACTCTATGCGTACTACCTGCTTTTTTAATGAAATAGGATAGGTAACCTATTAGACATATAGAGATCCTTCTTGTCATCGAAAAGAAAAAGGAAATATGAGCATTTCAAATATCTTCTAGAAAGCTTGTGTGGCTGGTATAAGATTCAAGTCCTATAGCCACGTGAATAGCTAGACTATAAGTTCTTTTCATATAATCAAAAAGCATCTAACAGACGACATTAATTCGACTAGTCTATTTCAGCTATAAAATCCGTCGTATAGCCACAGATGTACGATTCGTGCAACAAAAGACAACAGCGACTAATCAGTAAGTAAGCTCCATCTACCTGCCCCTTAACTATAGCGCTGATTACAAGATAGACCTAAGCAGACTAGCGCAACCTATGATCACACCAATTCTAGCAATACTTAAGTCGTTAACCTTTCTGCACTGCGAAATAACGACTTTAATCAGCCATGAGGATAACGTTTTGAAATCAAAATTCTTTTATCTGAAACAGACACTTACCAAAACAACACGTTCAATGTATAACAACAGTCCTTATAGAAGGAAACCGACAATAAAAATACATATGATTTCTTAAGCAATTTAATCCTCATAAATGAGCACATATGACAGAGAACATCTCACAATAGCTTGCAGTTAATCTGCAAACGGAAAACTGAATCACTGTAAGAACCGCTAAACACAGCAGATGTCATCTATATCAGAAAAGTTGAGCTGTTAACGAATGTCCCTAGATAATCACGCATCTCTCGCTGGTATATAGTGGTGCTTGAAACGATAAATATAAATCCTGCGGTTCCCATAACATCCTAGCAACTTATATGATGAACCAATAATGAAGTCTTATATGTCCGCCATTCGATAGAGGTCTAAATAGTTTCCGCAAATGCCGACTCCGCATTGAGATTGATATTGATGAGAGTGACGCAATCGAACACCTCTTTTTTAGTTCTTCCAAAATACTATTTGTTGTTCATTTTCGTATATAAAACTATCACCTGCAAAAAGTTTTTCACTATCATAGATAGATAAGATTTCTTTGCGTAATTAAACATGCCTATCAATTGTGAAACGCATTCTCCGCACATCTACAGCTTTCAATCAACAATATCATTTAAATAGCTAGAGAGTTCTCGGCAATAATCAATCGTTATCGCAATATAGAATACAGAGGCATACAAACTTCCACACCTTACTCTACTATATATCCCTTTGATTCCCAGCTCGATACTGAACATACGAATCTCTCGCGACTGACGATTCTCAGTATATAATCTCGCATAAAGATGTCTCACAATCAAGAGCTACAGACAGCACCACTAGGAAATGAGAAATAAGATATAATCAGCAGCCTCTATCTAGTTACCAAGTCGCATCGCCACCACCCGTTCGGACTGTATTCATTCAATCCCAGTACACGAGCAGCACATACTTAATTCGCGCGCGTGGGGGGGATAAAATACGTCCACTATCTCAATAAAAGCGACTCGGAATCAATTTCGAAACTGCAAGCGCACATAAGAATAGACATATCACATACACTATATGACATAAGACACAAACATCTGTAATCATACCATGACAAATCAGCATGATCACTAGGTAAAGTGCAATACTTAGTTAGAGCGCTAAGCAAGCGATCTTCAACTTGTATAGATCGAGACATCTTTACAATAACAATACCTAGTGCGTTCTGGCTAACGATTCTATTTGTATTCTTATGGAATGTGAACTAAGAACGCTAGCTAGCGACCTAATTGAGAGCTTGAACTTCAGTCTTATCGTTTAGCTCAGTGCCGCTCTAGCTAACGATTCCTATTCTCTGATATCCTTATGGAAGGTGAAACTAGAGCACTGTAGCTCGTATTCATCCCCTGTTCTTTGCGCTCGAAAATGTTAACAAGTAGACGCGCCGAGCTAGTTCACTATTCAATACATAATGCGTGTGTAATTCACAACAGCACCTTTAAAGATACGACACAATGCGCTAGCGAATCTAATTATGATCCAAGACGTCTGTTCGAGGCTTAGCGCGGCTGCTAGACGTCTACCATCATACGATAAATTTTGCATTCTTATCGAATGTTATACTATACGCTGCCATGACTCAAACATTCGCATCTGTGACAACTAATCGTGCCCTTATCTCGTGATCGAATGGAGAAGTCAGAGCACCGCACTCAAGAATTCATACGCAGTATTTCAGCCCTTTATCAGGTACACGGCAGCGCTGTCAATAGCGACCTAATAGTAGTGAGGACTGCTTTCAGTATTCGTTAGCTAGCGGCCAGTTACCTAGGCTAATCCGATCCTTTTTTTATTCTTATGAGAGAAACTCAGTGATTAGCAGCAGACTGTGCATGCGAAACACGAAATGGCCCCACAGCACCTGAGGAGATGATTCTGTACACAGTAATAAATCTGCTAGTCTTAGTGCCAGAGATCTCTAGCTAAGCGATTCTTTTTTGCAACTATATAACAGATGTGAAACTAGAGACATGCAGTACGACTATGTGATTGAGAGTTCTCTCGCTCAGTCAAACCGTTTAGCTGAGCTTGTCCGCGTCCGGCTATGCACGGATTCATATCTTGTCGGATCTATTATGCGAAAGTGAGGTAGAACGCT
>Ga0163217_1042552_pt1 | contig 17195 bp, 3 predicted proteins | sample SynspAceP_FD_185933 | JGI IMG/M metagenome (GOLD analysis project Ga0163217, IMG submission 185933) | Saline lake microbial communities from Ace Lake in Antarctica - Synechococcus sp. Ace-P (PacBio error correction) | ecosystem: Environmental > Aquatic > Non-marine Saline and Alkaline > Saline ...
CAGAGAGAGATGCCAATCATAATTAACGCTAGTATCCCAAAATTTTGTACTTCTAAAGGTTTTCATCTGAATTTTCTTTCCTAATAACTTGAATTTTTCTCTTCTGTAAGTTTTTTTAAAAAAGCTTTATTTGAAACATTTTTTTTTTTTTCCATTTCTTTTTTCTCGTCTAGTTCCCCCCGTTCAAATAATCGAAAAACCAAAGGGTAAACGCAAAAAAAAACCGAACCATTAAAATTTGAATTAATTCGGCAGAAGATGGTTACTGATAACTGGTTAAAGAAAAATAAACCATCAAAAAGAGACTTCCACAAAACCAAGCCAAAAACCCCAATAACCGATTATGGTTCCCATATGCTACCAAAAATAGTAAAAATAAGTTCCACACTTTGCCTGGCTTTAGCATACTTCTATTTTCCTTAATACCCTTGTTTCAATGTACTTTTGTTGGTAGTGAAGCAGAAATTAAAATAAAAAAATGATAATAGCACCAATCACAATATTTCACAAAGCCATAAATTCCCAATAAATGATTTTGAAACACTAAATAAGATATCCCCCATACCATTTGTAACAAAGCTTGCTTCCTATTAACTTCCCACCAACTAGCACAAAAGACTTCCCATAATAACTTTTTTTTAGCCAAAATAATCCTTCCCCTTTTCAATAGTTCCCCCTGCACTCTTGATTTGGTTCCTAAAACAGAGGCTAACAGCCCTCGTATTTGATCTCTTATATTGATAGGTTTTACCCAAAAGCTTTTCTAATGCTATCAGTGATGGTTGACACCCCTATAATTCCAATATCCTTAAGGATGCCCACCCGCCAATATTATTTTTTGGGAATGAAAATTCGAGATGAATCCCTAATTTAGCAAGCCTCTTTGATACTCGTTGGTCGACTGCGACTGACTCTTCCTTACTTCTCCAGTCCAACGCCTTTCTCCAATAAAAACAATCTTTTTGGACGTGTCTCTTTTCTTGGTAAATAGAGGTGATGCTCATCGCAATTTGCCAAGTCCGAGTAGTGTTTCCGTCTAATTTCCACTCCACCGCTGCTTAATAAGCATCTTGATTTTTTGCAACAATAAGCCAGCTCTTTTTTCTAAACAGCCATAATAATGATACTCGATTTGATCTAACCCACTTACAGTTCGTTGGCATTTCAAAAACAGTTGGTGAGTGGATTAGAGACTGGATTTCGGCAGTATGGGCCTCGTTCCTTCCATTGCAAGCCACAACAGCTGATCCTGTTTGCCGCGCAGCTTTAAACGTTCTTCAAAGAAAACATCTCTGAAAGGGTTAAGGACCTCTACTAATCACCCGATTACGGCATTTAAAAATCCCAATTCACTTCGTTGAAACCAAATCGGTTTTGACTGCTCTTAGAATACGAAAAGTATGGTGTCGGTTCTCTTCAAATAAAGAACGTATCACCATGTTGTTCTAAACATTTTAGGCCCAGCAAATGGAACCTTCTTTCGTCACATGCCCTACGAAATAAAGATAGCAATATTGTTTAGTCCTTAGCTATTTTCATTAAATCTGCGTACTTTCTCGTATGGCTAACACTCCGACGACACTTGAAACATCTGGCTGGCTCAATCGTTTGGTGGATAGAATCGATCAACAACAAAATCCGGTTATTTTCTTCAATCGTTTTGACGAATAGCTGCCATGCTGTTTCAGTAATTTATAAAAATTATCCCCGTTTAACCCTAATCGATTAGCACTCATCTTAAGTTGGCTCGCACTTCTTCTCCTGACACATATAATGACCTTGCCCACCAGTATCATTTAACTGAGCAGAAACCTGTAACAATAGAGGTTGATTTACCAGATTCCGGGGTCCCTCCTCCAATGAAAATGTAAGGATCCTGGTGACACTCCCCGCCGTAATAGCGGTTTTAATTCACGGCTAATTAAGGTTTTTAAGCCTCGGGTATTTTTGGAAACGGTAATTTTCCTTGGATGTTTGAGCTTAGCAGAATTTCCCATCCCATAGCTCCACAGACCTTTCCTACGGGTGAGTTTTTTATCTGATACCATTTCTCTTCCATTTGGTTCCACCACCGCACCACAGTTTGGGCAACGTCCCATCCATTTCGGAGCTTCGTATCACAAGCTTGCAAACAACTTTGTTGAATATATTTTTTGCCCAATCGAACCTTCCATTCGTTTTTAACATAGATTGCCAAGTTATATTTTCACCAAAATCAACAATCACATAGGTTAAAAGCCTTTAATTAACTGTTACTACCTTATTTATAATCTATCTTGTTTACTATACATTTAGCATTTGAACAGAGAAATTTTTTAATTAGTTTTAATAGTGATTTAGTTTATATCCCTTAAAAATCTGTCGATAAGTTAAGAAATGCCAATTCCTCAGTTTAATCTCAGTCTCTTACACTCTTCTCTTACTTCCAGAAGAACCAAACCCACCTAGACGATTTTCTCCCCAGTAGTCCTTTCATTATCAAGCCTTTCAAAAACGGTAAGAATATTCTTGTCCAACCTATCACCCTTTTGATCACATGATCTTTGATACCATAATTAATAATATTGGAAATTAAAATTTGGCCTTCATTAGATGCATTGTTATAATAATCTGAATCGCATCACACCTATTCCATTAGGAAGTACTAAATTGGATTCCCTTAATCGGTGCTTGAGCGATTGGCTGCGTACAAATTCAATCTTCTTCCAATAGAGGCTTTTATGCCTGTTGCACTTAGGGTCGATTGCTAAGTACTTTGCGATTTTTTCTTCTGCAAAGAGAAAAAATCATTTTTATTATTTAGTGGCTGTTTTTTAATTCTTTAATAAAACTTTCCAAAATAGAAGGTACTAGACAGTCTTCAGCTGCTTCGGAAGTCTATCCTGCTGCATAATTTGGTCGCTTAATGGCACTTAACATCTTTTTCTTGATAACTGTCACAATTTCAAAACCAAACGTGTTTAGTCATTTCCGGTCCCCTTATTCTATCGATTGGAAAAACAAAAATTTGATTTATCGTATCTTCAATTATTAAAATATCTTATAATAGTATACAAATATTTAACGCATTACGAATACCTGCGAATTATTTATTCAAAAGAATATCCGCCAGTTTAACTCAAACTTCTTTATACCCTGATGGGCAACTATGCACAAAAAATAGCAGAAAACTTGTGCATTGCTCGTTTCAAAAAGATACGTTAACATATAACGGAATATATTCGACGAACATGTTTATATAACTAACATAAAAAAATAGGATAGGTGATCAGGATGGTAAGAAATCGCTTAAATAATATTAATAAGAAATATGAAAATAATGAAAAATTATTCTGTTACAGAATTCAACTTAAATATTAATAACAAAGAATTATCGTTTTGGTGACCCTCTGGTGTGGAAAATCTACCAACTTTACGAATGATTGCAGGATTGGAAATATTTCGAAGGAGAACTATTTATCGGCGATACAGTTGATTGATGATGTCGCCCTAAAGACCGTGATAAGCAATGGTTTTTCAATTATGCTTTATATCCTCAATGACCGTCTATGATAATATGGCTTTTTGGACTAAAATTACGTAAATATAAAAAAAGGGAAAATCAATCGTCGTGTAGAAGAAGCGGTGAGATTTTAGCCCTTTACGAAATACTTAAACGTATAACCAGCTTGCATTATCAGGGGCGGAGCAACGCCAACGTGTAGCAACTAGGTCGGCTATCGTGCGTGATGCTAAAGTTTCCTTAATGGATGAACCTTTATCTAACTAGTTTTCTAAGCTACGTGTAGCTATGGTGCAGAAATTGCAAAGTGCATCGTCCGTCTTGGAAACAAACTACTATTTATGTTATCAATGAACAAACTGAAACATGATACTGATCGCATCGTTATTATGAAAGATGGCTTGTTCAACAAATTGATCTCTAAGCGACGTATTATGACACTCCGGTTAAATAAATTCGTGCTGTTTTATTGGTTCTCCCAGCAGTGAACTTGCTTCGATGTAACATTAATGGGAAATGTTTTTGACATGGAGCTGGCCTTTTAAATTAGTTTATTCCCAGAAGGAAAACGTAAAAAATTCTTGATTTCTAAAGGATATGATGGCAAAAAATTTTTTTTTGGTATTCGCCAGAAGACATTCATAGCGAACACAATTGCTTAGATGCAGATCTACTAGTGTTGTTGCCAATTGCTGAAGTTGTTTGTATCAGATTATAGGTGCGAAACAATGTTGTACACACGTGTAGACAATACTGAATTTATTTCTAAAGTTGATGCACGTGATTATCATAGCCTGGAAGAATTTAATTGACTTGGCATTTAACGCTTAATAAAAGGCCAATTCTTTGATCTTGAAACAGAGGAAGTTTCGTTACATCCTTATTATCTCAAACTTATTCATTTATAGATAATATTAGTCCTTTACTTTTAACAAAAAAATCTAAGTTTTTAGACTAACTGTCCTAAAACTTAGATTTTACTTTATAAACTTCATACATTTTATTATTTTCGCAAGGATTGCCTCAAGGCACATTATCAGGAAAGATGTCGTTTACAACAGATCCCGCCCAACAATCACATTATCCCCTAACGTTTACACCCGGAATAATGAATGCTCCTTTCCCCACCCAATACATTATCTCCAACGTAATACGCTTGCATACTCATTGACGTATTGCCGTTTAACTGGATCAAGTGGATGAGTAGCAGTAAATATAACGAACATTCGGAGCTACATACAATTCTCTCCCAATTTTATTGGACAACTATCTAGTAACGTACAATTAAAATCGCCAATAGAAAATTCTCTCCATATGGATGTTAAATCCATAATCTACTATCAGAACCACTATTTATATGATATTATTGCTGTTGTTCCAAATAAGTTTTTTTTTTAGATGGCCTTACCGTGCTCTGGAATCTTGCTGCTTGATGGACCTCTCCAAATTCTTGCTGTGCATGTTTTCTAGCTATCGAATAATTTAAATCAGACGCCTCAACATTTCCCCACCAATCATCTTCTTTCTTTTTCTGTCGCATCATTTTTATATTCTGCCTTATTTCCTTATTGTAAATTATACTATTAAATATATGATAGTCCCTTTTATACAGACTAGTCTAGCCGAACGATAACCTACTGAATGATCGAAACGTCGTCATCGCAAAAGCAAAAAAAGGTTAAAAACACATTTTTTGAGTTTGCACCCTGAACCCTCATTTCCTTCACTAGTGATGAAAATATTCTGTAAAAGAAATGCTTATGAATGCTTCATAGAATAAACTTTTACTTATATATTTTTTTAAAATGTATAATAGGGTATCTATTCCATTGCCACCTATCTGTTATTTAAATAAATGACTACCGGATACCCGTTTTTTTAAATTTGATTGTAATATTTTTCAACATGACCGCAGGTGCGTATATTGATGCAACCGTGGAACCTTTGGGTTAAATTGAGTATTCCCCCCATAATTAGATTGCCATGGGGAATCATGAAATAACCCACACCATCCAATCAATGGAAGCCAATAATCAACTGGGTAGCAAGTCCCTTCCACCGGTTAAAGTAGCATTACGCTCCTTCTTCCAAACATACAAAAACTCCTTTTGGTGGTTGGAGTTTGGTTTCCCAGAAATAACATCTTTTTTCCCTAAATATAATTTCCCGTTTTCATAAACCCCACATATGCTGCGAGCTTAAGTTCAATTTTCAATATAACTTTCTCCAAGATTCATTTCCATCATCCGAATAGCCTGATCCATTGTAACGTGGTGTCGGTCGATATTCTTTTCCAAGCAAGCAGATATCATTCGTTAAAGATTCTGTCTCACGAGTTACATTAATGTAACGTATATCCAGGGGGTAACCTTGATTATACCTTTTTTGTTGTTAAAGTTTCGTGTTTTTTTTGTAAGTGCTATGTTAATACCTTAATTCTTGCTTGTATGAAGTAGACTTTCTTTATTTACCACAACATTGATCCTGTTCATTTAAGTCTAACTGCAGTTGAATTAATGTTCACGTGGCAAACTTCTTCTTTACGACCACAGAAAATAGTATAAGGCAATAGACGAGACTGTTTTAATTTTTTTTATTCATTTAAATTTAGATTGTAAATGTCTTATCAGAATTATTACAGTAAGGTTTTACGCATTCCCTGTTTTGGTCAATTTTTGTTTACCTCTTCTCGTACAGACTCCATTTAGCAAGTCACTACTTTTAGATTATCAAAAAAGTCGCCTGTCACTTCAGGTTGAATACTAAATTTACCAAATCTTTTTGATAGCTTTGGCATGACGAGAATTTTTTACCGAATGTTCTTGATCTAGCGTAAACTAGATACCGAATGTTTCAACTTTTTTATCTCAAGAAGGCTAAACTTCACACCTGTTAAGTTTGCTTATTGATGGGAACTGACTTTATTTTATTAGCATGTCCAGTTATTTTGTTTTTTATTTTTTTTCCTAGTGTTTTTTGTAAAGTCAAGACGCAACACCAATATTTTGTTCCTACAAAAGTAAATTAATTCTTTTTTATTCTTCAACTACTTTGAAATCTTTTTTTTCCTTGATAGTGCTTTTTTTCATTGTCCTGATTGGCTTCTTCAGCTGTCTCATTTCAATCGATATGCATCCAACAGCTGTTTTAGCTAAAAAATTGATTTTCATACTTCATACTTACGCTAAGTAAGAAGCCTCGCAATTAACACTAAAAAAAGAGCTCAATCCCGAAACAACTAATTTTTCCTATTCATTGTATTCATGCTTTTTTAAAAACATTTTTTATTTTATCCCTCTTATTTCTATCATGTTTGGTTTGAATAAGAGGTTTTAATACAAAAAATAAAAAATATAAAAAAAGCATCATTCCGAAGATGATGCTTTTTAAGATGCCGCGGGCAGCGTCCTACTCTCACAAAGAAAACCCTTCACACATCGGCTGTCTAAGACGTAACTGCTGTGTTCGGCAATGGAACAGGTGTGACCTCCTTGCCAATCGCCACACACCATCTTACAATATTAAGAGAAAGCGTTGTTCTCTCAAAACTGGATAGTGTTTAAGCTATAATGGGCCTTAAAACCGTTCTTCATCGTTTAAAAATTGGTTAATCTCTCGACCGATAGATTTGGTCCGCTCCATACAAATCGCTGTAGCTTCCACTTCCAACCTATCACCTGTCATCTCTCAGGGGTCCTTTACCTCAACTTTACGTGTGGGGGATCTCATCTTGAGGGGGGCTTCAGCGCTTAGATGCTTTCAGCGTTATCCGTCCACACATAGCTACCGCAGAGATGCTCTTGGCAGAACACTGGTACACCAGCGGTGTGTCCATGCCCGGTCTCTCGTACTAAGGACTAGCTCCTCTCAAATTTCCTGCGCCGCGACGGATAGGGACCGAAACTGTCTCAACGACGTTTTCTGATACCCAGCTCGCGTACCGCTTTACATGGGCCGAATCAGCCCAACCTTTGGGACCGACTACAGCCCAGGGAGCGATGAGCCGGACATCGAGGTGCCAAACCTCCCGTCGATGTGGACTCTTGGGGGAGATAAGCCTGTATCCCAGGGTTAGCTTTTATCCGGTTGAGCGATGGCCTTCCATAACGGAACCACCGGATCACTAAGCCGACTTCGTCCCTGCTCGACTTGTAGGTCTCGCAGTCAAGCTCCCTTCTGCTTTACACTCTATTCGTAATGATTTCCCAACCATTCTGAGGGAACCTTTGGGCGCCCTCGTTACACTTTTAGGAGCGACCGCCCCCAGTCAAACTGCCCGTCAGACACTGTCTCCCAGCCAGATTATGGCTGTGGGTTTAGAGTGGTCATAAGGCAGGGTAGTAATCCACCATTGCCTCCACCAAGACCTAGCGTCCCCCTGGCCCTTCATAGGCTCCTACCTATCCTGTACAAGCTGTAACAAACAGCTCCAATTCAAACTGCAGTAAAGCTCCATGGGTCCTTTTCGTCTCTGTCCGCGTAACCTGCAATCTTCCCAGGTACTATAATTTCACCGAGTCTCTCGTTGAGAACAGTGCCCCAAATCATACCCTTTCGGCGGGTCGGAACTTACCCAACAAGGAATTTCGCTACCTTAGGACCGTTATAGTTACGGCCGCCCGTTTCTGGGGCTTCAATTCTGAGCTTCGCTCGAAGCTAACCATCCCTTAACCTTCCAGCCACCGGGCAGCGTCAGCCCCTATATCGTCATCTTCGATTTTAGCCAGAGACCTGTGTTTTGATAAAACAGTTGCTTGGCCTATTCTACTGCGGCTGACCAATTGGGTTAGCACCACCTTCTCCGAAGTTACGGGGTCATTTTGCCGAGTTCCTTAAACGAGAGTTTCGCTCGCACACATAGGATTCTCATCTCGACTACGCTTGGTCGGTTGCGGTACGGGCAGATTGTTTCTAACTAGAAGCTTTTCTTGACAGTGTGACACAGGAACTTCGTACTTAATTTCCCTCCCCATCACAACTTGTCCTTAATAGAGGCAAGCATTTTTGACTCAACCTCAAAGACTGTTGCTTGGACGCACATATCCACAGTGCGTATTCCTTAGCCTCTGTTCCGCTCCATTGTTCAAACAAAAACAAACTGTACATGGAATCTCAACCTGTTGTCCATCGTCTTACGCCTATCGCCTCGACTAGGGGGTCCCGACTAACCCTGGGAGCGAGCCCTTCCCCAGGAAACCTAGTCATTCGTGGACGGGATTCTCACCCGTCTTTCGCACTCATACCGCAATTCTCACTTCTAAGCGCTCACCAGTCCCTCACGGTCTAGCTTCGACGCCCTTAGAACGCTCTTCCTACCATCAGAACCTAAGTTCTTATCCAACAGCTTGGTGTTATGTTTGCCCCGCGTAAATTTTCGGCGCAGGGTCACTCGACTAGTGAGCTATTACGCACTCTTTAAATTGGAGTGGCTCTTTTGAAGCCAACAGGTCCTAGTTTTGTCTAGCAACCCCACCAGGGCCTTTTCAGCTCAACATACTCTTGGGTATCGGTTCTAGCTGGGTGACAGTGGCCTGTTGCGCTCGTGTTGCCTCTCCTCCGACTACGGAAGGGAAGAATTCGTACTACGTTAAACTCCGCACACGCATATAAATCACAGGGCATTCGGGTTTATCTGAATTCGTAACCGAGAAGGGCCCCTAGTCAAACAGTTGCTCTACCTCCATGATTCTAATTCCGAGGCTAGCCTAAAGCTATTTCGGAGGAACCAGCTATTCTCCAAGTTCATTGGATTTTCTCCGCTACCCACACCTCATCCGCATTTTTTCAACATACGTTGGGTCGGTCTCCAGTGGTTTTACCCGACCTTCAACCTGACATGGGTAGATCACTTGGTTTCGGGTCTACGACCACATACGTCATTCGCTCCCTATTCAGACTCGCTTTTCGCTAACGGCTCCGTCTCATCAACTTAACCTCGCATGGGATCGTAACTCGCCGGTTCATTCTACACAAGGCACGCTATCACCCATTAACGGGCTCTAACTTACTTTGTAAGCACACGGTTTCAGGTGCTGTTTTCACTCCCTTTTCCGGGTTCTTTCACCTTCCTTCACGGTACTGGTTCACTATCGGTCAACATAGGGAGTATTAGCCTGGGAAGATGGTCCTCGCGGATTCCGAACGGAATTTCTCGTGTCCGCGTAACTGGATACTGATCAGATGTGAAACGTAAGTTTCAGTTACGGGCTTTTTACCCTCTTTGGTTTCGGACCTTTCCAGGTCGCCTTCTCCTACTTCGTTCATTTATGAACTCTATGTTCAGTCCCTTACAACCCAGAAAGCAAGCTTTCTGGTTTGGGCTATTCCCGTTTCGCTCGCCGCCACTCAGGGATCGATTTTTCTTCTCTTCCTGCAGGTACTTAGATGTTTCAGTTCTCTGCGTCCTACTCTATTGACCTATGTATTCAGTCAATAGTAAACCCCGATAAAGAGTGCTGGGTTTCCCATTCGGAATCTCTGGATCAAAGCTTACTTACGCTCCAAAGCATATCGGCGTTAAGTCCCGCGTACTTCTCGGCTCAGTGCAAGGCTCCACGCGTGCGCCGCTTAATTAACTAACCTATGGTCAGTTAACTACTTCATTTCACCTCATGGTGAAGAAATACGCATTAAAAAATAAAACGCGATGTTTTTCTTGGTTTCTTGCTTTTCTACATTTCAACACTATCCAGTTTTTCAAAAGACAACTAACTTACTGTTTGAGAAGATTAGACCTCTCAAAAATTGAGCATAAGTAAAACAACTGTGACGGTTTCCGTTATATCCTTAGAAAGGAGGTTTGAATCCAGCCGCACCTTTCCGATACGGCTACCTTGTTACGCCTCACCCAATTAATCTATCCCACCTTAGGCGGTGGCTCCGTCAAAGGGTTACCTCACCGACTTCGGGTTGTTTACAAACTCTCGTGGTGTGACGGGCGTGTGTACAAGACCGCGGAACGCTATTCACCGCGGCGTTCTTTTTTGGGAAAACTCCGCGATACTAGCGATTCGGCTTCATGCAGCGAGGTTGCAAGGCCTGCAATGCCGAACTGAGAATGGCGTTTTAAGAGATTAGCTTGGACCTCGCCCGATCTTGCGAACTCGTTGTACGAATCCATTGTGTAGCACGTGTGGTAGCCCAGGTCAATAGAGGCATGATGATTTGGAGTCATCCCACTCCTCCGGTTTATCACCTGGCATCCTCACTAAGAGTGGCCCAACTGGAAATGCTGGCAACTAATAATAGGGGTGCGCTCGTTGCCGGGACTTAAACCCAACATCTCACGACACGAGCTGACGCAAACATGCAACCACCTGTCACTTGTCCCGAAGGGAAAGCTCTATCTCTAGAGTGGTCAAAGGATGTCAAGACCCTGGTAAGTTCTCGCGTTGCTATCGAATTAAACCACAATGCTCCACCGCTTGTGCGGGTCCCCGTCAATTCCTTTGAGTTTCAGCCTTGCGGCCGTACTCCCAGGCGGAGTGGGCTTAATGCGTTAGCTGCAGCAAGCTGAGGGGCGGAACCCCCCAAACACTTAGCATCATCGTTTTACGGCGTGGACTCAGGGTATCAATCCCTGTTTGCTCCCCACGCTTTCGAGCCTCAGCGCAGTTACAGACCAGAGAGTCCGCCCTTCGCCAGCTGGTGTTCCCTCCTATATCTACGCATCTTCACGCTACACATGGAATTCCACTCTCCTCTTCTGCACGTCAAGTTCTCCAGTTTCCAATGACCTTTCCCCAGTTGAAGCTGGGGTCCTTTCACATCAGACTTGAAAGAAACCGCTCTGCGCTCGCTTACGCCCAATAAATCCGACAAACGCTTTGCCATCTACGTATTACCGCGGCTGCTGGCACCGTAGTAGCCCATGGCTTCCTGGTTAGATACCGTCCAGGGGCTAGCAGTTACTCTATCCTGTTCTTCTCTAAACAACAGAGTTTTACGCAATCCGAAAACCTTCTTCACTCACGGCATTGCTCCGTCCAGACTTTTCGTTCCATCTGCGGAAGATTCCCTACTGCTGGCCTCCCGTAGGAGTCTGGGCGTGTCTCAGTCCCAGTGTGGCCGATCACCCTCTCAGGGTCGGCTACGTATCATTGGCCTATTGTGAGCCATTACCTCACCAAACATAGCTAATAGCCGCGGGTCCATCCATAAGCGGTAGCCGAAGCACCTTCATCCGTTCGCCAATGCGGCAATCAGAATTATCGGTATAGCATCCGTTCCGAATGTTATCCCCCCTTTGGCAGGTTACCCACGTGTTACTCACCGCGTCCCGCCACTCCTCTTTCCAGTCGAGTGCAGCACTCAATAGAAAAGAAGCGTTCGACTTGGCAGTGTATTCAGGCATGCCCGCCAGCGTTTTCGTCCTGAGCCAGGATCAAACTCTCATAAAAAGTTGAACCAACCCGTTAGGATTGGCCTTCTGCTTTTTACGTGCTTGAAGCTCATAAAATGACTTGCTAGCGAAATTACTTTCACTTTGTTTCCTTTTGGTTCGACCCTGGGTCGAACGCGTTACACAGTTTATTGGTGTTTACTTGTTCAGTTTCAAAGGTTAATTTGTTTTGCCGTTGTCGTTTGACAACTTCTAAATATTAGCCAGAAGTTGTTTTAACTTGTCCAACAACTTTTAAATATTTTTTTGTTTCGTTTGCTGCGTTGTATCGCTGCGACATCTACTATATAACACTAAGCATAGGACGTCATGATTTTCAGACAATAAAAGTGTTGTTTTTAAAAAAAACATTCATTTTATTAAAGGCTGAAAATTCATTCCTTCATAGCTATAAAAACTAATCAATTCTTTATTTCCGTTTCGTTATTGTTCGTTTTTTTTAAAAATAGAATTCTTCGTTTAAAAAAACGAAGAATCTTTATTTTTTGTCTTGGCTAGTTATCTTCCATTTCTTTTCGATAAAGCGAACTTACCGAATCCTTTACTATACCGTGAATAATGTGTAGGAATTTTTTTTGGTAGAACTCTTGATGATTAGATTTTCTAGCAGGATAAAAAGTTTCTTCTGCTGGTTCAACACTTGTGACAATTGTTTTTTTAATCGTCCACCTATTTTGTAACAGCTAATTTAGAAGTTCCGCTATCTGCCTTTGTTCTTCATTTGATAAAAATTACGGGCGAATAAGGATGAACCTTATCTGCAAACTGGCCAGCTTTGCATCTGTGGATCAGTTTTCTCCAATATTTCTTACTAAATCTTTGTAAACTCATTATCTCTGATATCAAGTGATTTGGACAGCTTCTGTGTGCCTGTGTATCCACTGAAGACCTCTTCAATAAGTGGTGATTAACCGTGTGTTCCACCAGTATATCCTGAAAAATAACTGCCTGTATGCTGGCTTGGTATCAAAATGGCTTTCACCATGCCACCAAAAACATCTCCAGCAAATGTAGCTTTTGGAAAAATTTTTTGCCACTCAACTTTATTTTCCCCTCCATTACATATTCTAGATAGATTATATTCACGACAATTTAAGAGAAGATATTTAATATGGTTCTTTATATAAGAACACCAATTATTTTTTAAAAAATAACGGATTTATCTAACTATCTTTCATAGGCCATAATACTGACTTAATTAGCAACAATGACGAATTTTCCCCAATGAGATGATGTGTTCACTTAGTTCATGTGCATCATAAATTCCCTTGCAGAGAGTGGGAATTTTTGAACCAATAATTGATTTAACATTTCCCGCTGCATTAAATCCGCAATCTCTTGTAGCTCTTGCCATTGGGTCTAGCCAAATGCTTCAAATTCTACATCATATCTGTTTTCTAACTTCTTCATCAGCAAGACCTACAATAGAAATCATTCGACCGTTTTGGTTTTCAAGACTTTAAAACTATCATTTTTAATTCTCCCCCATTGTATCTAAAACTTAAATCTACTCATCTAAAATTTTCTGCGAAGTTTTCTGTTTTTGTAGTCAGAGTGACTTGATCTGCACTAATTCAACTAATATTCACGATTTTTTTTTACTAGCCGGTGGAATCAACTTGTTAGCACCAATAAGATTTTGCTAACGAATCGCGTAAGTTCCCGACTCCTCCTGCAACCAGAATGACTTAAAACTGTTTCACCTTTTTTCAAACTTACCATGATCAAATAAACCTTGCCAAGCTGTTAAACCAGCAAGCGGAACAGCTGCTGCTTTCTTCAAAACTAACGTTGTCTGAATTTTAGCAAGTAAGAGCTTGATCACTATTGTGTATTCAGCATACGTGCAAAACGAGTGTTTTCTGGGACGGCGAAGACTTTCATTCCTACTTTCCAATCTAATTACTCCTTCTCCCAATTTCGCTAATTAACTCCTGCCTTACATCCCCAAGAATAATTGGGAATGGCCAATCCATCATTTGTTGTAGGTCAACTCTTCACGTAGCTTCCAGTCGATTGGTTTGATAGATGTAGCTTTCCAACTTCAACAACTACTTGTTTTTGCTTTTTAGCTTTAGGATTTTCTACTTGCATTTCTTTAATTCTTCTTTGCCACCATAATTTTCAATACTATTGCTTTCATCAAATTTTTTCCCTCGATATCATAGTATACTTATTTTTTTGGTTAGCTAATATTTTAACTTATACTAAATGAATATCGTTCAAATTACAATTAATTTTGACTTGAGCTATTTAAAATAAATAATACAAAAACGTATTTTAATAGTAGACTAAAAAATCTGTATCAAGATACGTCTTGAAAGAGTCAGTTATGATTTTTATTTCTGATTTCAGTAATTCCACCATAATAAGGAAATCAAAACTTCCGGAATTTTACGTTCCATCTGCTTCTGAAATTTTCAAAAATAGCGCAAATGTTCTTCCTCGCTGAATCCGAACCGTTTTAACGTTGTACGTACTCCAATTTTTTCTGTTGCTTCATTACGATAACGAATTTTCGCACGTCTAGCCTGAAAAGCTTCTGTATTTGAACAAGAGCTAATTTACGATAACGTCTTGACAGGAATCCACACTTCTAACATCATAGGTCTTAGCTTGCAGAAAAGCCCATACTCCAGTACAACAGTGCTAAAACTCGATACGGAAGATTAGTTTTGGTCACAGCTTTTCAGCGTATTTGTCATTTTTCTCGAGTTCATCAATGAATTTTCTGGTTACTAAACTAACCATTTCAACCTTATTAAATGTGTAGTCGAAATTAATCCACGAGTATCATCTTCCGGCACTTCCTGCCTTCGACTAAATGAACGGGCTTTTAATGCTGTAAATAAGCTGCAACTTGTTCTTCTTTTAAAAATCTCATTCGGTAATAATTGTTAACGGTTACTTCTGCTGTTGGTATTAAAGTTAAATCTCTAATCTTGAATTGAAAAACGTCTTCTTTAAACTTAGAAATTGTCCCAGTTCCATACATAGATTCACCCCATTAACTAGAATAGGTGGTAATCATCTCGGTATAATCCATGTCTTCTGTAGCAAGTCGCAGCATAATAGTTATAGATTGCACGTTCCAATCGAGCACCGAGTCCTTTATAGATAACAAAACGGACTACCGCAACTTTTGCAACTCGTTTCGAAATCAACAAATCAGTAATTCTGCAATTTCCCAATGGGACTTAACTACGAAATCACTGTTTTTGGTGTTCCCCATTTTCTTATCTCAAAGGTTATCTGCTTCATCATTGCCAACCGGTATCAGATTCTGGCAAAGTTAGGTAACGCTGAGCAATATCTTCTATTTGATGATCTATTTATCTCAAGGTTGATTGTCTTTAGCTTGATTTCGTCTCCAACTCAACGCATTTCTTTTAATTTTACTTATCTGGCCATCTTCTTATTGGTTTGAAAAGAGGCCAATTGCTCCTGAAAACTCATTACGGTATTTTTTTACAAATTTCTTGTTTCAACTAAAAGTTTCTCTTTTTCATCCAATGCCATAAAACCTATCTTAAAAACCTCTTGTTTTACAACCACGGTTAACTAATTTTAATTAGCTATATTCTCATAATCATTGCCGTAATTTTTTAAACATCTAACATCTCAATCTCTCCTTTTTTCATACTATTTTTTCTATCCTATTTAGCAAACAAAAAACCACTCCCATCCAAATAAAACACAGGGACGAATGGCCTTGAAATAATCGCGGTAACACCCAAATTAGAAGTATTTTATACTCACTTCTACACTTTACATCAGCAGAACAGTCTAGCTGCACATTTAAGTCAAATTTTTATCTGAATTTCATTGTTATCTTCATACGACCGGATTCAAATAAATAAACCATCAGTTCGCACCTACACTGACTCTCTGGTTGTATTTATTTACTTACTATTCTCGCAAACTACTAACGGTTCAAATCTATTTTAAATTATTATGACTACAGTTTTACTAAAACTTTGCTGTTAAGTCAACTGAAAATAACGCTTTGTCATTTAACACTCCTATTATTCTTCTAAATATTATAGCTTTTCTATGAAACTACTAAAGTTATTTTAACGACTGCTCTCCTTTTGATTCCTTTGCACCTTTTAAGTAATAAAAAAAATCGATTTATTAGGCTTTATAGCACTATTTTTTTTTACTAGAACAGATTTTTGTTTGTCACTTGGCCTTCTTGTCCGTCTCTGTTCTTTTTTTTACAAAGCTTGAAATGAGAAATAGCCATATTATCCATTTTCACTAAAAATGGATAAGTTAGGAAAGAATTATCTGGATAATCATCCGTTTTTGGTGAATACAATAACAATACTACTATCAAATCAGAAGTAAAGAAGGAGGAAAAGATTAAAACACTCCTTTTGTGAGTTTCGTAGTCTTAAAAGCCTTTTTAAATGTCATACCTTCCCTGATTGATTTATTCAAAAAAAGACAAATTCCTTATAAAAAGAATTTGTTTCTTTCACTTTTTATTGATTCTCAACTAAAATAAATCGGAAACAAACACTTTAATCCAGCGTCCAGCCACAAATAACATTTGCTTTTTCTACTTCTTCAGAAAGCAATAACTTCTACTTTTTCACCTGAATCACCATTGATATAACCTAAATCAATCGGCCTTTACTAAAATTTTCAGCAGTGGCTGTTCCGCACCTTTTTTTAATGGGTGCTTCTACTTTTTAGATTCATTCAATGCCTTCTCTTAGCAGTAAAGTAACTTCTTTATCTTTCAATGTCCGTGTTAACAGGGCTAACAGAAGACATATTCCTGAAGCTGCGTACAACTTTTCAGTTTGTCTGTTTCCTTTTCAACTTCCTATGGTTTGATTCATCTAAACGATCATTTTTTTTTAATAAACTTGAACTTCTCCATTTGAAAAAAGCCCATCCATATTTTGTCGGTTTCTACAAACTCGTTTCCCTCAAAGTCTTTTTGTCCATCAGTAGCATTCATGACTTTAACGCGTGTAACTACGCAATTCCATTTTCTCTGCTGTTTCCCGTGCAAGGTCGCTCCAGCAAAATCAGTTGTGCCTGTCTCATCCATCACGTTTTCACGCTCAGACACTAATCCTTTTAGCAATCCAGTTTTTCCAGTTATCCATTTCGATAAAATCTGAAGGTTTCCCTCCTTTGGAAAGTCATTTAGTAATATGATGTTGTTTCTAATACTTCTGGATAAGACTTCAGTAGATTTTTCCTCTGTGCTACACAAAGTAAAGTGGCGTGATGGTAATTTTAGTAAAAGTAGTAAGAACGAGCTGACATCCTCCT
>Ga0163217_1051241_pt1 | contig 17195 bp, 25 predicted proteins | sample SynspAceP_FD_185933 | JGI IMG/M metagenome (GOLD analysis project Ga0163217, IMG submission 185933) | Saline lake microbial communities from Ace Lake in Antarctica - Synechococcus sp. Ace-P (PacBio error correction) | ecosystem: Environmental > Aquatic > Non-marine Saline and Alkaline > Saline ...
AGAGAGATCAGCAACAGCGAGCTGAAGGCCAGAGGCGAGTCCCAGGGCCCCCTCCGGATTTTTAAAGAAATTTTTTTTTTTTTCCCACTCTTCCCAACCCCAAGCCCGGCCCTCCAACACAAAGCGCTTCACACCCCTGCGAATCGAACAGCCTTTTGGACCCACCCCACGCACCTGGCTTTCCCCAGCAAGCCGCAACCGGTTTCGCCTTCGCGACCCCATCCGAATGCCAGGGCCGGCGTCAATGCAAAACTTCATCAGCTTGTTTGCGCTGGTGCCACGAGCCCTAACGAACAAAAAGCCTGGAACAATTCGGCATCCAGGCCACCGACCTGTTCCCAGCACCGAAATGGAGCGTGGCCCGTGGCCCCTTGCCCGATCATTCACTGCAGCTGCCGATTTCCTCAAGGCCCTGGCCCTGCCGTGAACATAGCCTTTCCCGGTCAGCTCCACGCCCCCTGCCCGCTGACTCGCGCCGCTTTGAGGTCTGCCTATGTCTTCCGCGCAAGCACCGATAAAACAGCCAGGAAGTGCCCGCGGCCTCACCAAACGCATCTGGCGATCGACACCTCCAGCCCGCGCCGCGCCTGCTCGCCGGCAGCTCATCCGAAATCAAATGGCTGCAAGGCTCCACGGCCAAGCCCAGCCGAAGTCAAGAGGCCTAGGCCTCCGGCCCCAACACGGCTCGCGCCACTAGGATTGTGAGGATGTCCCAAGCTCTTTGCTTACTGGCGCACCCATCCCAGCTTTGAGGCCCCTGCTGCCCTGGTATGGATCATAACAAGCCAGCGATCCACCGCCTTTGCGCTGCTCACAACACCCGGAGCTGGCCCAGGCCTTCGCCAGGATCCAAGAACCGCCTCTCTCAAGAACCACAGAGCTAAGCCCCTGAAGACCGGCGGGTGGGATATCGATGCGGCGCACAAGGGTGCTGCCGCCGACGTGAGCCCCATCACTTCTCCTTGAATGGGGGGACGTTGCAAACTTTGCCTCCGGAACTCCGCTGTTGAACCGGGCCTTGCCATCGAAAACACACCCTGGCTCCTCAATGAAAGCCAACCCCCGATCTGAGCGATCACGGCTGGCCGCACAGCCCCGTGCCTATCTGATCTCAACCCCGGCCGGCAGGGAAGTCCAATCAAACTCGCCCAGATCCCGCTATCTCTAGCCGCAGACTTCCGCGAATCGTCGTGATGACCAAAGATCGATTCGATCCACCGACCAGCAGCCGCCATCGTCTCCAATCGCAGCCCAACCGAAGAAGTGAATCCGGCAGGCACATGATCTCGCTCGGTGGAATGGCAAACCAGTAGTCTGCGGTAGGCCCCGGGCCGCGGTATCGCAACGCGGGATCCCCCTGCGGATCATCTACCCCGCGGGCACCCCACCGACCCAATGCCTCTGCAAGCCACTGACCCTTAGGCAATTCCTTCATCTTCGCGGCGAGCCTGACCGGACGCGACTGCGAGGGGAGAACACCCAGTATCGGATGCGCCCGCCCACATACCAAGCCGCCAAATATCTCACCAGGACTCGGGGGTTTGCAACCGCGAAGGTCGACCCCCCCGGGCACCCCGGCGGAGCTCAAGAACTCACTGGCGCAACCCTGGCCTAATCCTCACGCGCCCACAGTGCCCACCAAACTCCAACTCCAGGCCACCTTTTAAACACGACAACGATGGCGAACTGATGCAACTGAATCCGCCGAATCACAGTGGCAAATATGCACCACGACGGGTCGAGCACCCAGGGGAATCTCCGGGTCACCCCACGCACACACCGGCCCCTGCAGAGGCTCACCATCCCCACAACCACGAACCCCTCCCTGGCAAGAGCCCAATCCCACCCTGGCCTCGCTGCGACTCACGGTGGCAAAAAAAAAAAAAAAAAACCCCGCCCAAACCCCAAGAAAACATTCCCTCCCCCGCGAGGATCGCTTCTGCTTCCGGGGGCCCAGCACAATCACCATCGAAAACCGATCCGGCCAGTCCTTATGACTTCGATGCGAAATCGGCTAACCAGGCCAACCCCGACACCTTTGAATTCTGCCGGGCATCCTCAGATTTACCCACACCTTCCCTCAGCCCTCAGCTGATGCAGCGATTCAAAACCACATTCCCGTCAAGATCACCCAATGCACAACGTGTCTGGAGCAGAACATCCGCCATACCATCGCCAGATGCGACAGAACCCACACTCACCTGGCCTTCACTCCGAAACTCGACCGAAGGAACCATCATTTCTGGGTCTAAAAGGGCGACAGCGTAACCCGGGATGGCACTCGGGGCACCACATCGCCGCGCGGCCCAATTGCCAGGTGCCAAGCACTTGCATGGAGCAGGCGCAACGGTCCATTTCCGTGCTGCACCACCGCGGGGAACTGGTCTATCATGGCCCAGTAGCAAACGCCGCACAACTCATCGTCCCTACCGGATTGGTTGTGGCGGTACAACCGAAAGAAAGCCCTATGACCAATGCCTTCACGCTTCATCCCGTTACCTCGTAATCACGACTCATTCACGATCTGCCCGCCGGCACGAACCGCCACACAGGATCCACCCGCCCCGCCGCAAATGGCTGTTGCGCGCTTTGATCCAACCTGCATGGGCGCATGGGGGGGAGCTCCACCACGGCTGGATCCTCGCCCGCCCTCCCTCGATTACCCAAGCGTCCCAAACAACTCGCTGGGCGACCATCTCGACCACCACTACACCAGCAGGGTGGATGACAGGCGCGCCTCACCTACGGCCCGCAACTTCACACGCGCCTCCGAATCGTTACTCACACTTACGGCACGCATCGGATTCTCCGGCGCCTCGACTCCAACACTTCAACCAACCTTGCGGCACACGCTCCCGTAGAGGCGCCCAAAAGCGTCAGATTGCTGCCGAACGCGCAACTCCACCACAAAAGCCGAACGACTCAAGACCACATCGCCTAATTGCTCGCCATTCGTGCAGAAAACCGGAACCAAACAACCCGGCATCGGCGACTGATTATCTTCACAACACTGGTAATCGAGCATCGGGCACGAACACTCCTCGAATCGAGAACGCCTGAACAGCGTGAATGCCCGACACAGATGTCGCACAGAAGCAACTTTAACTGCCTCCGGGGATCGTTGGGTGGCCCCCTTCGCAACCCCCGTGCCGGCGCGCCGTCCTGGCTCTTACCATACCGCCGAAATTGATCGAGCGACCAACTGTTCAGGCAGACCCTGGCACGAAACGCCATCAACTCCGCCGGGGTCCATCAGGGCCGCAGGAACTGGAGACAGCACAGGTCAACAAAGAGGCAGAAGCAACCCCTCTGATCCGGGCTGACCGCACGCCCAGCCTGCAACGCTGCACAGCGGCACACGCCCATGCCGACCCCACATCCCTGGCTGATCTCTGGGGGCAGCGGCTACAGAATGCGCCGTCAGCTGCCCGACAGGACGACTGCAACGAGCGTATCGAAGCGGCTGACTGACGTTGCGGTACTCCGCACTGGTTCATCAGCGCCGCATGGGCAAGGCACAGCCTGCGGCGCCCTATCTTCGCGTGCCGGCTGAGTCCCTCAGCCGCGCCCCCCCCGATCACGCTTCGACGTGGTGGGCCGAACGCCGGCAGCACGCTGGGAAGCCCTAACCGGGAGCCATCACGTTCTGACCGACCCAAGAAAGCCCGTCCTGCCCTACATTCAGCGAAAAATGTTTGGATCAAACGCTCCGTCACCCTGACGGTGCCCACGCCACCGTTCCGATCGCGCAGCGGCCGACCCCGCCCACGCGATCCTCCGAGCGATCTGCACTGAGCGATCGGCTGAAAAGCCCGGGGCGGGTCCACCGGCTGGTGGCACTCGCGCCTCTTCCCGATACACAACCCTACGCCACCAACAACACACCCGTGCCGCGCATCGACTGAATTGCCGATCCGGCCGGTGCAGGGGTGAATCATCAGTGTGACACCCCTCCACCGGGCGCGACACGCAGCCCTGCGACCCCACCTCTGCCCGGGACAAAACAATCGACGACTCACGGGAGCTGTTCCGGGTGCACTTGAGACGATCGCTACAAGGCAGCCTGCCAGAGCCGCTCCGGCCCGGTTAGCGCCAACGCACCGCGTGATCTCGTGTTGCGGACCAACCAAATGCGGTACAAACCCTGGGGAACCGGGGGGCGGATACGCCCACCATGGCGGCAACCCCCCCCGCACTGGCAATGCTAGCAACGGCCCTGGAAGACCCTAACAACGCTGAATTGGCTCCTAGGCACCTTGTAAGATGCTGCAGCAAATGAAAAGCCCCAACGACTACGAAAAACAGCAGACCAATTCAGTGGGTCACCCTTTATTGCCCGATCCTCGCTTCGGAAGCTATTCATCTGCTGTAGTGGCGAGGACTTCTGGTCATCACCATGATCCCTACATTTCAATATTCACCTAACACTTATCCTCAAGATTTCTGCATAGCCGCTAAACCCAAAACGGGCGCAAACTCATATACTTTCTTGGATACACTCTTGCGGGCCTTTGTCTCATGACACGGTCTTCAAGGACGCTGGTGCTTGCCGTGCATGGTGTTGGCGAGCGCAAGCAATTACCTTTCCTGAGGAAAGGATGCACGTGGCAGCGAATTGCCGACTTTAGCTGGTGCTTACAACCGCGGCATCGGGCCCAACAGAGGCAGTAAACGGGATTTACACGATACGCAACCTTCGACACACGTTGAATGGACTCGCGATGGATAAATCTGCACCATTACACCGAAGGATTCGTCCGCTCGCCACAGCTTGGAGCTTTGCAAGGCCCATCTTCAATTCTCCCGCACTTTACCTTTATGGACGAGAATCAAAATCCCCCTGTGCAATAACGGAGCGATCCTCGCTTGCACGATCCATCCTGAACACACTGTGCAGAGATGATTCCAAACCAATCAACCCGCGACTCAAAGCCGCCTGCAATGAATGTTCAGCATAAATTTTAAATCTGACGATGCAAATCGCCCCGCGTCCAGACCCGCTTCTCACTGACAACTGAATAAAAATCCACCAATTCGCTTACGTGTTGACTAAAAAACCACCCCTGATCAAGATCAGCTGTTCACCCCCCCGAGCCCGCAACTCTCGAACATTGCCAAGCACAGAAACAACCGCCGTCAACAATCTGCGCATCCACCAAACGATCCATTTTAACCGAACCACACGACTAAACGAATGAAATTAACAACAAAAACGGCCAAGAACAAACCGGCCTCACAGAATACAACACCCACCCCATACGGAAAACCGACGCTACATGCACTACACGCCTACACACAAGCTCGGACAATGGAGGTCTACATCGAGAGCGCACACACATCAAAGGAAACGTAAACGGGCATCCCCACTACAAACACCCCCCGCATAGCACCAATCACGAAACACAGGGCGGTTATTCCGCAGCCGTTATAAGTGCCAGTAGTGGGCTGGCTTCAACCCATCTCGGGATATTCCAATCAAGCCCCGGCCCTGAGTTGTTGGAGGGTCAGCCTACTCTCACCCACACTGGCCCGCGATCACAGCCGGCGCTTGATCACCGGATGGCTTCATCGCCAGCTTCACCCCGGGGGAATCGGTGTTCAGCACGCGTGAGCTCCGCTCACCTCGGATAGGCGCAGCGCGTGCCGTCCAACGCTGCCGGATCGGACCCAGCTTGCCACCTGGACCCAGCGGCCGCCATCCGCCACTGCCTCAGGCTGTCAGCAGAAACTGCACAACACAAGCAGGCAACAGTGCTTCTGGTCTTCTGAAAACGGTTTTGTCTTGAGCAATCGTCTGTCACTCTCGGGCACTAGCAACAGAATAGCCGGGCGAAACGGAAAGAGACAGGACACTGCTGCATCAGTTTTAATGCGGACGAAAAGCCATAACGGCCTCAAACAGACAGTGGACGCAATCTGTTGGGGCTGCAATTGTCGAATCTACGGTTCAATGTTAGAAGTCGGCAGCCCAGCACTGGTGAAACTTCTCCTTAGACGACAACATCCAATTCCACAGCTAAATTTAAACGCTCTTTAAGCGGCTAGCAAAAGCATCGACACCTGAATATTACCGAAATTCAACCGCTCAGCCTAAGAATCGCAAACCCATCACCGCGCCTGGCCCGCCGGGCACGCAGAAGCTTCAACATGGGGCTCACGAATCACACAACAAAATGTAAAAAATGTAATGCTGACTCATGAAGAATTTCAACCCATCGGCATTTCTATTTTATCAAATATGTAAAGTTAAGCCTAACCACATCACCAAGGCTGGGAACAAAATTCCGTCATTGATTAACCAAAGCAGTCTTAGCAACTGGAAAATACTGTTAGCTGTTATTAACTCAACCAGCATGGGCCAGATCGCTAGCATTGGTGGAATTAAAATAACACAAAACAAGATTGGTGTGGTGAACACTTATGTCGTTGAATGGCCAAAGCTGAAGCCCTGCAACGAATCGCACGACATCCACAGCATCAAGACAGAGCGACCGGATTTGGCCAGGCCCAGCACGCAATTAGGCGGGATTGCCCAGCGTGGAATCACAAGTGCCCTGATGACGATATTGGGGGCTCTATCCACCAACTCCATTGACAAAAGACTAGCCGCGTAAAGGGCAACATGGCCTCTTGTCACCGGAATGCACAGATGAATTGCAAGAATTGAATCCCACAATCGTCAGCAGGCCAGCCTCTCCCTGGAGACCACTGGCTAGTTGCAACACCAAAAGCAGTACCACTAGGCCGACAAACCTGTTGGTGGATGCCAATCCTCTGAAAAAAGCTGGCGGATGATGGGCTCCCCAAAGGCAAAAGACATTGGGCAGATGAAATTGCCGTAACCTGTAATGCGCAGGCATTGATGATACAAGACTATGTCTATCATTTCGCTTGCATGAAGGGGCAGATGAACAAGCAACAAAATGGTTGACGATTAGAACTCCTGTAAGCGATGCGCTGGGGTAGCGGGGTGAAACAGATTTAAATTTCGCATACGCCGATCGGGGCAACCATCCATGGAGTGGCGCAACCGGCTCCTAACTACGCTCAGCAGAAACGGCATCAGCAACACACCAAGCCTCCTTTCCCGTAATAAAACAAATAACACTAACTACAAAAACGGCAGCAAAAGCCCACAAAAAATTATATCGCAAGCGTCTATTTTCTTGTATCTTTTAAAGAAGTAAGGGGCCATCAACGCTGTGTCTGTTTGTCCACTTGTTCTGTCCGCCCTTTGCTCGCAGGCCCCCCACTCGCATACTTTCTCCATGACCTCCTCCAACACGTCGCCTCCGGGGAGCCAATCACCTACCCAGGCTGGCGCAGGCCTGGGCCAAGCACGCCTGCTGGTGACATGGTGAGCTGATCAACTCCTACGCACAGACAAACGGCCCCCCCCTTTGTGGGGGAAAAAAGGCGCGCCTGACCACGCTCCGCCCGGCAACGTCTTTCGATCCGCTTGAGGTCGCCGGGTCCATGCCCGTGCAAGGGCACCGAAGCTGAGCCCACAAGTTGAAGCTCTGGCCGACACCCTCTCCGACGAAACTGGGCTACGTGCTCGCACAGACAGCTACGGCCCAACGAAGCCCGCTGGAGATCGCCCATTAGCTGGCATGGCATGATGCCCAGACATCGAGCCGGCTTGGCCGCCAGCGCAAACGCCTGTTTCCCCCTTCAAAACTAGTCAAAGGGCGCTGCGAGTACAGCTGCCCGGACACAGCCGCCCTGCAAACAGTCAAACGCCGTCTACTTCCTGATAGGGCGACCGCCATTCACGAAATACCCCTTCGTGCTCTCCCAGATGCGGGCGCAGCCGCAGCAGCTGCTCGCCGATCTGCGTGCAGCCCGCAAATTGCTGTGTCAGGGCCCCAGCCGCCAAACCCGCCGCCAAAACCTGCCCAAAGCAGTAGCCAAAGACAGCACCAAAGGGCGCTCCAAAACGGAGGCAAGGCTCAGGCCCACCGTGCCCCTCTGACGCTACGCCGCCCAGCGCCCACCCGTTCAACATCGCATCCCGGGGACCGGCACCTGTGGTGTTCGTACGCTCCGCTGCCCGATCCCGATCTGGTCGTGAATCACCCAGGCGCATGAAGGCGAAACGGGCCTGGATAGGCGGCGAACTACGCGCCGCCGAACAACTCTTCCAGAAGCCACCGCCATTTCCTGAGCAGCTCAAGGCCCAGGCACCGCTTCGGCAAAAGCGGAACATGGCCCGGCGATGGGCAGTGGCCACTGATCCGGTGAATACCGGTTTGGAATCCCGTTTTGTTCCTCACCCTGGAGCCGCTGCGCGGAGTCCCCCTGGCTAGCCCTGCCCTCTATATGCCCTCGCCGCTTCCACAGCGTCTTCGGCCGGCCCCTGATCGCCAACCAGCCATGCCACCCGTGCCGCGCCCAGACATGTTCGCCGCTCTGCCGTGGTCCGCCCATGGCGCGCGACATCCCCGCGAATCTATCCACGCCGCGGCGCCTTTGTCCTCTGCGCCGGCCTGGCACGCATTGTCGGAATGCCGTCGGCGGCTCAACCGCACGAACCTCCGAGCGCCCAGGGCGCGCCCAAGAGCTGCTGGCCACGAGGCGGCAGGAAGCCCATCACGGCACAGCGCATTCGCATCGGACAGCCAGGCCGCCGCTTCCCGCATCGAGTCAGCTCCGGCTCTGGCCGTGCGCAACGCAGCGGTCGCTGCGCCCAGGCGCCTGCTATTTCCGAATGTGTGGCTCTAGTGAACGCGGGCCTGCGCGGTGATTGGCAGGCGTTTCGGTTCTCGTTCGCGTGGAGGGTAGATCACCGCCGAGGCGTAAGACACACCGTAACCGAATGGATCGGTTTTCGCCGCTTGTTGGCAATCAAAAGGCGCCACATGGCTTGCGGTGACCATAACCCACCCGCAAATTCACATCCGTAGAAGGACATACCATGCTGACCCTCGCCATTCCCCTTGAACTGTGGACCCTGGAAGCAACAGTGCGCCAGACCGACTCGTTCCTGCCGCCGAAGTGCAAACCAACCTCCTACACGTGTCTTGAACTCCCCACGGCGTCCGATCGCGGATCGATCGAGTTCAAGCCAGCGCGCTCCCTGGGTGATCACGCCAAGCGCGAATCCCAGACCCTGCACGGACAGTGCGACGCTCAACAGGCCCAAGAAGCAACGAAGCCAAGCTCGACTCCTGCACAGCGGAGTTCAAAACTACGCCTCTTGAAGCGCACTTCATTCCCCGTTCCGCTGAGCGCAACCGGCCTCCAGCCCCGTTACCTATATGCGACGGCCGCTCACCGTCCACCTGCCCCAACAGCCAGACCCACACTCTCCGTGACCGTAACGGGTAGGACTGACGGCTGGACCTGCTGCCAGCAGGCTCAGCGCTTGATCTTCAGGCTGTCGAGAATAGGCTGGGGATCTCCGGATCAAAGACATGCCGTCAAAAAGGTCCTTGCCCCGCGAGCGACCGCTGGAATGTCGCAGCGGAACGCCACCTCAATGCCGCTTGACGCCAAGATCTTCGCGACCACTGTCACAAGGCCTTCCCTTGCATGGTATCGAGCTGTCCGGGGTGAACTTCCAGCGGAATTCCGATTCCACCAGGAATCCAGAGAATTGAGGCTCTGCGTAGGGTAGAATCACACCGCGACGCTGTTCCGTAGAGCCGGACCCAACTTGGGAATCGTTGGAGGTCTCCAGGTCGGCACCCTCGAGTTGTACTGGGGCCTTGAGGGCCGGCTCAAGCACGGAAACCGGCGTTTAAGTAGGCCCGGATCTGAGCATCTGGGCGAGCGCCATCTTGTTCTCGGCTTGCGGCCCACGCTGCTCCTCGATCAGTCCTTGAGCAGGCTATGTGCCTCGTCTGTCGACAGTCAGCGCGCACAAGCCAGAATTTCCCTCCGTGACCGGCCCAATCTCGGCGGTGACGCGCGATAGCCGATACTTGCGGCCACGATCCCGGAACGGCCAGGATCACCGGTGTGAAGGCTTCCTCGAGCCGTGCGCATCCCTGCAAATGCGTTTCAGTGAGGCACCGTCAGCAGCTCGATGTCCTTCGGGTCGATGCCGCTGCACCAAACCAGTACGATCCAGAGATCCTGATGAGCATTGGCAAAGGTGGGAGCCCGGAACTCGCCCATCGTCTTGGGAAGCCAAGGATGATCGAGAAGCAGGGTCAGGTGACCCGCAGATTGGCCTCCTCAAGATTGGACACGGCAATTCCTTGACCTGCTGCTCAGCTGCGCCAGCACGTACATCGGCACCTCTGGTTGTGATGAGGCCCCAGTGATCAGGTGCGCATCGCAATTGCCAACTGGCCGCCGTCTAATGCCGCCACCAGGCTGAGCCGAAGTCACCACCGTTTCAACTGGCGCGGCCAGCTGGCCGCTGGCCAGGTCACCTCAAGGCCATGCTCTGGCAAAGAACCTTGTTCCAACACCGGCCACCAGGCAGCGGCTCCAGGATCGACATAGCCAAGGCGTGTATGAACCTGGTTCGGAGCTTGGCCGCGCCGTCAAATAGAGCTTGCTCCATCAGCAAGTCCGCCCCATCAGGAGCGTTCCCACGGCGTGAGCACCAGGGTGCTCGCCAGGTGGCGCTGAAATATGGAGAAAATCTGCGGCGACGCGGCATTGGTCAGCTGCAAGAAGAAAAAGGAGAAAAATGGGAAGCCAACAGAAAAAACGACGCAATATCTCGCTTCTTTTGCTGTGAATTCTATAAACTCGCGTCAGCGAGTGCCAAATCAGGATGCAGCCAAAACGCAGTCCCAAGCCCAAATCAAGCCCGAATCAACGGGTTGGAAGATTGGATGTCTCACATTCCTGCGCCAGGGCTGCGCCGCAGGACCTAAGGCGCTGGACACAAGCAGATGAGAGTTGAATCATTGATTGTCCTTTGTCATGCACGAGCGCGAATGGCAAGCGATCACTCGCCCCATCCAGCCAATAAGGAAGGAAACGAGGCAGAAGCGATCCACCAAGCTCAACCCGGCCGAGCTAGAGTGCCCAGGGTTGCCCGTGGATTCATGGACAGCAGCAGATCGACATCTCTCCTGGTCACGATCAGACGCTGGTTGAAACGCTCAAGCTTTGTCACGCTACCCGGTCATGCCGGTGAGAATCAAAGCCAACACGATGGTCACGGTTCTTTCTGCAGCGATAACCACGGTGCCCTGACTGCTGATCAATGCAAAGCGGTGCTCCGATCCAGTGCAGCAGATGATTCAGCCTGACATCAATCAGGCGAGCCTGCGATCTGGAGCAGGCTGATGCCTGGCCATCCTGTGATGAGACAGCGGACAGCCTCATTTCGACGGCTGACTTCCTCTCACACTGACCCTTTCGCAGACACTCTTTCCATGCTTCCCCTATCGAATTCAGGGAGCAATCAGATCACCGGACCGGCCATTCCGATCGTCACATACAATCGCCATCCAGCGTCAGTATTGGCGCGGATGTACCATCGCCATCTCCACAGAATGGGACGGCAGGTGCTGGCTGCATCCAGCGTGACGAAGTTTTTCTACGGTCAGGACGTTGACATGAACCCAACTAAAGGATGGAGTAATGAGAACGAGGAGTGAACCCATCGCAAAGAGATCAACACGGCAAACATTTGTTTTTTGTTTTCGTCTTTTTTCTGATGCCGACCTAAGGCACTTACGTGACCTTTGGAAGTCATCTGCTAAATGGTTCTTAATCTCAGCATAATCACTGTCGTATTGGGGGATTGCCGCACTGTGCCCTTCCCCTGTGGATTGATTAACCGTCGTAAATTATTGATTCCATTGATTCGCCCGCACGTGACCCCTGGCTTTGGACCCTGATTTTCTGGCCTGCGCTGGCTGGGTCGGCGGGTGAGCCTTCGCCTCACCCGCACGCAAGGAGTAAAGGTGATCGCCGCTTTCCGCAAGGCTGGGGCGGAATGGTGCTCGCCACGGTTTACACCGACACTCTCCGGCAGTTCAGTGGCGACGGCCCCGGCCTCAGCGATGCGAAACCACCTGTCCCCTAAAGGCCGAAGCGGAATGGCAGAAACCGGGCGCGATCTGGCCTGGCCACGAAGGATCTTCGGGCCGCAACCGCCCACTGCCCCTTCTGCCACTTGCGATGGAATGGATGCCTGGGTGGACGGGCCCCAAGCCTGTGATCAACGAGCAGCTGTCCGCGTCGCACCAACTCGCATTGCACCGCCAGTCCAGCGCGATGGATTCCGTGCTTAACCGGATCGGCTCCCACACCACGCCTGAATTGTGCAACGCCAATCGGGCTCGCCGAACCCTGCTGAGCAAGGGCCCTCGGCGCCGTGGCCGGAACTGCGCGAGCGATCGAGCCAGGCCACCGTGCTCCATCGATGCTGCCTGCTGGAAACGGACATCGCGCCGCACCAAAATCCCACCTCGGAATGGCCTCGTCCGGGTGCTGCCTTCAATTTGGTGCGCCGCATCGCAGTCATCCTGCCAACCTGCGGCCCGGCTTGTGGAAGGGTCGACGTGCTTGCTGGCGCTGCTGTACCTGGTGCGGCCGGGCACAAGAACCTGGCCAATCGAAGCGCTTCGGCTGCGGTGATTGTCCACCCAGCCAGATGACGGCCGGGGGGCGCCCGATGGGCTCATCCAAGCCGATCGCAGTTGTTCTGCCCTTGCAATCCCTGAACGTGACCCAGATCCGTGCTCAAGCGGCTGGGAAGCCAGTGACGGGGGGAAGGAAGCAGCACGAAGCCGCCAAAACCAGCCATCCCACGCGCCACGTGACAACGGGGGCCACCGGCGGGTGCCCGGCCGGCACCTTGGCTGAATCACCTGCAGATTCACCAGCCGAGCAGGGGGGGTGTCACGAACACCCAACTCGTCACGCAACCAAGTGCCATCGGAGACTTGGCGGGAAAGCAGAACCGGCGGGCAGCCAAATCCATAACCGAATCTCAAGGCTTCGCTCGGCTTCGGGACTCGCGCCCGAATCCCGGCACACGGCAGCCCGCGAACCGAACGGGATAGCCATCCAGCAGTAGTGCGAACATCGTGGTGAAGGCCGCCAGGCAATCAGAGAGCCACCCTCGGCGCGTAGAGCTCATCAGTTGCTTGCCAAAACGGGGCCCCGCCGCAAAAGCTCGGCCGGTGCCGGGTGCAATCAACCAGGCCCAGTACAGGAACACACGGCATCAAACGTGCGCCGTACGATGTTAAATGCTCCACTCCGCTTGGCTGCCTTGATGGGCCGGAACCTGGCTGGCCGGCAAAGACCCACAGTCGGGGGATACCAGGCTCAGCGCAGATCAAAGCGGACAGGGCATCCACCATCATGGCAATCAGAACGGCAGGGCCGCAGGTCCAGGCGTGGCTGACATCGCGGCGATCGGCCCTAACAGCCTGAAGGCAGGCGGCAGGTGGCGGGGTGGTGGGGCTCAACCAGGATCGGCCACCACCACTTGCACACCGACCGGCTGGTATTGCCCCAGAGGCAACAGCATAGAGAGAGAACCAGCAGCAGACGCCAGTGGTGCACTCACAACGCCCGGATCGAGGCGGCAGCAACGGTGCCAGGCCTCTGCGCACCGCTGCCCGGCACATTTGGCCACATCCGGCCGGTGATCATGCAGAACAGGCAGATACCACCGGGGGCCCTCGTTGGACTCCATCAGCTCAGTCGTTGGCGCGGGTGAATTGGCGGTGCCGGACCAACAAAAGGGTACTTGATCATGTTGATCAGCAGCACCACGCCCAACCGAGCCGGTAGCGCCCCGGCCTGGGTTGAGCGACCAGGGTGAACCCGGGACGCGGCGGGGGCTGCCAACAAAATGCGGTCAAGCTGGCTGCAGAACCAGCCAGGCGGGGGCGCGGTCGGAGCGGCGTAGGGAATTGCAAGCCAAGCGAAAAGTGATGGCTTTTATTGGACGATGGCCCCCTGTACATCGTTACTCGCGGGATGGAAGGGGTTCCAACTTGATTGTTAGACCTCTTGGAGTTTTGCCACCATACTATGGTCTACATTGCAGTACTCCATATGAATCTGGGACAAGTGATTCAGCTTCCACCATCGCTGAGCGGCAGGTACACTCCTCATATTGACTGGGGGTCCTCTCATAGTCCCTCACCAGATGTTTTCGGTACAGCCCCTCTACCAACCAGCGATCTGAATCTCCTTCTGAGCTTGCACGAATCACCGGAGTGAAACTGACACGCTATGGATGGAAGATCGTGGCTTTCGCCAAACGGTAAAGAGCAATTCCCAAGGCCTCCAAAGCAGAATCCATGTCGGGCGTTGAAAGTTTCCAGCTGAGAAATTCCCGGAGAACATATCCCAACGGCCACAGGTAAAGAACCCTCCGTAATGATATTAGTAATATTGTTGCCCAAATCTGATTCCACTTCCGTACTCCTTGAGGTCCACCAGCAGAAACGCTCCGAATGGTCACCTGGCAACCGGGTGCGTGCTTTCTTGGTAGATGCCCGTAAACCCATCACGCATAGGTTCGGACACGTCACGCTATGGATTCCTCTCGGGGCCAATACTGGGAACCATCCTACGGCTTCAGAGGTTGTCCTCAAAAACAGCGCAACGATCCTGGCCATTGATCCCCAGGGTGATTCCACAGGGATGGGCTGTAAGTACACGTGGTCTGGTTAGTCCCCAGATCGGCACGAACGGCTATCGGGGGACCATTTCGGTCTGGCGTGTCGACAGCTTTCGAATTCAACGGGGGCATAGAGTCACTTGTTGACTTTTTTAAAGCCACCATTCATTGGAGCTTGCCAATCTGCTGGAACAGTTGCCTCCTTGGCCTGGGTCTCGTCTTTGCTTGATCTTTGGGGCCCTTGGCAAAAGCTCACTGGCTCTTCTAGGAGTGCTTCTTCCATGGCTCACCGGCGTGTCACCGCTGTCTGCAACGATCTCCTGGACGGTCCTGCGGCCACTGATCGCTTCCATGGCACCTTGGACTGAATTCTGGCTGTGGTACGGCGTTTGCTCATCGGTAGGAGCCCTTCAAGGGGCGGGCCCCGCTCAAGGTAAAACGATGGCTGTCCAGAAAACCAGACCACCTTAGGCAGCCCATCAGTTGACCAATTCGCCAGCCGCCAGACATCCTCCAAGCACAGAGTTGGCCCTGCCTGCGGCCGCAATGTGGGTGCTGGCGAACACTATTGGGCCAACACCATCAAGGCCACCACGAAATAAAAATCCCGGCCCATGTAACAACACCAGCGGAACACAAATACAGCTTGGATCAGATCAGGTCAACTTGTGGATCTGCGCAGGTTCACCTGGTAGATATAAGTGATATCGATAAGTCCGCGTAAAACTTTGGCTCGGGATCTCATGGAGATCTTTTCCACCAGCTCGGCGGTGCCAGTGAGGACCTCATTTTTCAACATAAGAAGAGATGCGAGACTAATTGGGAATCTCCCTGGACGGGACCTTGCTGGCTGCCTCCCACCAGCGAATTCACATGTAACCCGGCACTGCGCTGAAGCTGATGATTGCCTTGAGAGATTCCTCCCACAATCACCAACCCAAACTGTGATCATAGCTTTAACTCATTGGTTTTGAATTTAAAGTAACCACCGATCATTAGCAATCCCGATGAAGAAGCGAATGCCGATGCGATCGGGGGGCACGAGTTCCGATGGGTGGAGCACCAATTAGGGAGACTCGCCGTGGGAATCCACCGCAGTCGGAGACCGCAATATAAAGCTGAAGAGCGACACAGATGCCAGCCCACAGCGCACCGATGCGACGTGATCTTGAGAGCAGCAACACCAAAACCGATGAACCACACCACGTGCTATAAAACATAGATGAAAACCATGGGCACTTGCGCACTCATCATGGCCGTGCACCTCATACCCATGATATCATGAGAACGAGAGGGGAAAGAGCCCCGGAAAAGCAATCGGGGTAAAAGCCTTATAAACAGATCAGGCTCTGGTCAAAATGCGGTCAACGCCAAAGCATGCGTTAAGCAAAGCTCTGAGACTTTCTTTGATGATTTGCAGAATCTCAAACATTTCAGATGCGTCACGGGATTACGCTTGAGAGCTTGCACAGACCCGGGCACCGCGGGCGGCAGTCATGAACGATAAAGCAGCATCCAGCCTCAATGGGTTTGGACGCTTCAACTGGCGAACAGGCGCCGAGGTGAACCACCACAGGCCCATAAACAATCCACCGTTCTATCCGGGCATTGGTAACAATTCGGTAACCGCCAGTGAATTGCTGATTACACTACGGATGCCTAATCACAACTCCAGTGCGGGAAAGATCTCAATGAGTTGAATGCGAATGCGATGCCTCGCTCACGGATCTTCAATAAGCAAGAAAGAATGTGAACTGTACTGGATCTGATGCCCAATTGCGCCGAATGGACAACGACAGCGGCTCAACAACTAGAGTTGAGACTGAATCGCTTAATAAAACTCAAAGAATCGACATTCAAATCCCTGTGTTGGAAATGAGTTGCCTGTAGAATTAAAGGGTTGGAAGCTATCGGAACCAAGCCTGCAACACTGGTGTTTCAGGCTGTTGTTCACACACATGCACTGCTCGACGATCATCGGCCATAGCAAGAAAAAACCACACGTGATTGAATGGCTACAGGCCATGCAAGACCTCCAAAAACGTTAATGAAATTAACCTTAATGCGGATACGTCTGGTCAGGGCGACGGTAACTGACGTGAAGCTGACCACCTTGGTTTGACAACAGCTGCGAAGCTGGACCTTCCAAAAAAGTCAGGCCAAGAGACTGCGGCTGCGCGCACAATCTCCCGAAAATTCGAAGAAATTCAGTTGGGGAATTCGTCAGTGGGTAATTGCCATGGGTTGGAGAGGACCTGAAAGAGATAGATGATTCTATGCATCAACCGATAGAAACGGAAGACTTGACCAGGTCTTAGGCCCAATAGGAGCGCAAGGACAATCCTGAGATCAAAAGCGCTCACAGAGACTAAAGATGATGTATGGTCGTGAACGTAATCCATCACGGATGCACGGTGCTTCCTGGGGACAAAGAGCTCAAATCCTACAGATAACTTGATTACTTGACGCGATGATCGGGCATATTCGGGGGAAACATAACGATTGGCGGGGGGGCTTCCGTAACGCGGCGTAAATCTCCGGTGCCCAAGGCTCATAGCGCCATCAATGCCGGAATCGGGCCGGACAAGCCCGGACGGCTCTGGAGCCAAAATCAACGGAGTTTCCTAGATCGTGTCCT
>Ga0163217_1012932_pt1 | contig 17187 bp, 6 predicted proteins | sample SynspAceP_FD_185933 | JGI IMG/M metagenome (GOLD analysis project Ga0163217, IMG submission 185933) | Saline lake microbial communities from Ace Lake in Antarctica - Synechococcus sp. Ace-P (PacBio error correction) | ecosystem: Environmental > Aquatic > Non-marine Saline and Alkaline > Saline ...
AAAGAGAGATGAAGGAGTTTTATGTCACTTATCGCGTAGGTATTCAACTCGAACGCTGCGGTCACACCTACGCATCTCGGGTTGATCTGGCAAAGAAACCCGGGTCGAGTAACAAGTTGAATGGTAAATCCGGTGTTTTCGGAAAGTACGATTCAAGTTAAGCCAGCCTATTTTTAGCAAAAACTGGAAAATACATTGATGGTATAAATAAGCTTTTCCTATCCATCAATCACTAGTTTTTCATCCATGTGAGAGCGGGATGGGTATTCACCGGTTCTCATTTTGTCGATGGAGACGCGCTCTTTTGTATTTATCTATCGAGTCTCTGGAGAATTAAAACACGACACTCCGATGAGTAAAGCTGTATCACGAACATGACGTTATTGTTTATTTGGTATAATCTAGCTTAATCCTTACAATCCAAGCCGATTTTGAGAAGAGTTAAATTTTATGAAAATTTCCGTTTTTAGAGTCAGCTAGGTCACAGCATTTTTTATGGTATCAGCTACTGGACAGTTTACGGTAATGAAGCTACCAAAAATCTGAAATTTCTTAATCAGTATTATTCAGCTTCGATATAAATTTACCAGACACCGAATTGTAGAGTAAACCTATTTTAAGCATTCTTTTATTTTTACCATGAAACCATCGGGACATCCAATTCGCCTTCTAATTCCTAAACGAACATCTTTTCAAGATTTATGCCATGGCATTTTAGTCGAAAGAGGCGAAGGCTACAATGACTTTAAACATCCCTCCCAAGGAGAGGAATAGTAGGGCCTTTTCAACTGGGTTCATTCCTTTCAATTTGAATCCACCTAAGCTTTTTGGCTCATCTTAAGGGAATAAATTCAAAATTCCTTGATGTGCAATGAAACTTTCATCCCACCAATTGAATTTAGCTACTGCATGAAATGTTTGGTTTTGCCATAAAAATAACCTACTATTAATTTTATGATTCTATTGTAATCATGAATAAGCGTTTTTTTTTTCTTGTTTAATTCACGAGGAAAACAGAAGAAATTCAAATCGTTAAAGTAGTTATTAATTTGCAAATAAAAAATAAAATAACAATTAATGGCTTAATTTCAATAGAGTTTAAACCATAAAGGAGACCTTGAGATGATGGCACACGAGAGAACATTTCCCTGGGGTATTTAGTGGAGTTTACAGTGTTTGAGTCTTATACAAACAAACAATGTCTATAATCCCACGACTTTGCACGACATTATCTGCCATCGCAATCTGATGAGTCATGAGTGCACATATGGCTTTTATCGAAATTGCGCGTGAGCGGTGAGGTCGGCCGCATTAGCGTATTATTCCCAGGGACAAAAGATCGTTTTAAGACGAGAAACAAAATTTACTATTTCCAGAGTCCGTACGGGTAATCTTTGTCGTGAGTAGCGATTTGTATCAAGCTCTTTGAATGGCCTGCTTGGTTATTTGGCACTACCTTTCAGGTGCTGTAGTGGCGCCGGCCCTAATACAATCGGTTCTGTTCCCAGTGTTCTTAAACACAAGTCGATGTGTTGCATTCGAGACCATATGGGTACGCTAAGTAAATTTTTGGGATTACTAACGGCTCATATGCGAGCCACTTGTTAGTGTTTCGCCTAGGGTGCAAATTGAGCGCGAGAGCTATTGGAGTCAAACCAAACCACTATACGATCCAGTGCATTAAGTTTTTTTTTGAAAACATGCTCGGCGACGAGGTTCAACGGCAGCAACCAGAAGGTATATCGGGAAATGGTTTTTGAAGTTATTTTAGACAACGCAGTATTGGTTCAATTAGAAAAGAAAACATTAGAGCTTCCTTCAGACACATCGTCAACGCGGTTTATAGAATTTTGATTGAAAAAAAATAATAAGAAGAGAGAAGGATGTCGTCTTATACGCAAGAACTTAATGAGAAAAACTTAAAAAAGAACGTTGCTATTTACAGAGTCAGCTTTTTTTAATAATTGGATAAAAATAAAAGCGAAAACAAATTAATTTTGAGAAACTTTGACCGAAGCACTCATAAGCCTTTTATCATTATTAAAGTAAACCAGGTTTTAGCATGTATCAGTCTATACAATAGTGTGTTAAACTCCTTCGTCTTCGCCTTGTTTTTATACACTGCGTGATTTGATATTAGTTAGCTTATCGATTGTTTCACAATTAAAAAGACAAGGTTTTAAAGAAAATCTCCCCGCTTCTAACTGGTTCATTTACAAAAAGTGCCTAGCGACGGCCAGCAATGACGTAAGAAATGGTTTAGGCAGACTAGTGAAATGTGAAATAAGATTCATACTGGTATCAAGACGAGCCATTGTATTACAGAAGTAGAAGTGTATATATTACGTTCAGAGTCATAGCTATTCTTTTTGTGCAGCCATAGGTGTGGGAAAATAAAAAAGGAAAGGAGTGTCAAAATAGACTTTTAGTAGGTTTCTATCTAGACAAACTATGGGAGAGTCAAATTTTTGGAATTTGTTATCTGAGACTTTTCAAGATAATCAAAACAGATTTTAAAACTAATCGCCCATTTCTTTGAAAAAATAGGGTCTAGAGAGATTTAAATGCATTTCCTTTACATCAAGAAATTAACATTAAAACGTTACCTAGTTCTAAGGGCAGGTACCGGGCTCATCGATCACCTGAATGAAAGCGTTTAAAAATTAGGAGGTTGGAGTAATGGAAAAAGAACTATATTATTGTCTGTTGATCAAGGACAACCAGTACACCGAGCTAACTCATTTTCGATAAGAAAGGACAACCATTATGGTCAGCTCAAAAAGAGTTTTTTGAACAATTTTTTCCTGGAAACCTAGGTTGGGGTAGAACACAATGCATGAATATTTGGTTATTCTGTACTTTTCAGTTATTGCTGAAGTTTTAAAATTCAATCAGGATAAAGGCCTCGCGAGAAGTAGATAGCTCTAGGAGATCACAAATCAGTCGCGAACTATCTACTTATTCGTGGATAAAGAAAAGTAAACCAATTTACAACGCTATTGTGCTGGTATATCTAAGCAACCTCGAAATTGAGAGCTCGATCATTAATTGAAGATGGACACAAGATTCTATTCAAACGAGAAAACAGGTTTAAATCATATGACTTCTTATTTGTTTCAGCAACAAAAGTTTAAATTGGATTTTAGACCACGTTGAAGGTTGAGAAGCGCGCGCAAAAGAATGGGGAATTATTATTCCGGGACAATCTGATACTTGGCTTGTATTTGGATCTTAACAGGGGAGTAAAAACACATAACAGATTATACAAATGCTAAGTCGTACGATGATGTTCAATATTTGATGACTAAAAATGGGATTGTAAGAAATATTGCATTATTGGATATTCCAAAAGAAATGCTTCTGAAGTAGATATCTTCAGAAATATAGTTGGAAACCCAATTACCCCAGTAATACAGCTTTTATCATTTCTTATGGTGCTTGACGTTGCGCTATTGGCAGGTATCGCTTTGTGATCAAACCAAGCAGCTTATTTGTCAAACCATGGATATGAAAAATGGAATGGTTAAAAATACTTACGGTACGGGTTGGCTTTTATTATTTATGAACACTGAAGAAACCAATAAAATTGAAAATGGACTGTTAACTACTATTGGTATGGGTATTAACGGAGAGATTACCTATGCTCTGGAAGGAAGTATTTTCGTTGCGGGTTCAGCTATTCAACTGGTTTGCGTGATGGAGGCTAAGGTTTTTAGAGAATCAGAGAATCATGAAAAATATCGAAGCGCTAGAACGATGGAGCGGGGGGGGTTCTTTCCCCCCCCCCCCCCCCCCGGAACTCCATTCTGTTAATGTTTTACCATGCTATCTGAGCATTTGTTTGGCTTGGTGCTCGCTTATTTCGGGATCAAGATGCTCGTGGTGGCATCTCTTGTATGGGATTACACGAGGGACCAACAAAAGGAGAGGCATGATCTAGAGCGAAGTTAGAATCATTGCTACCAACCCGTGATGTTATCGAAACGAGTGAACATAGACTCTGGCGTCTATTCTCGAAATCACACGAAGAGCGCACTCACTGCGAGGTAGGATGGTGAGCCGGCAGAACTATGACACTGACTAATTATTTAGATTGCATCTCACTCGCACACGCTCCAGATATAATGTCATGCGGCAAGCGAACAAAGTACAGGCCGAAACTCGGCTAAACTAAGCGCAAGTACATTATGACAAACGCCGACAACCGGACTGACTGCTTTTGGTGCCGGAGCACTTACACTATGCTGGGTCTTCGTGAGCGTGACTCCCGACATACCTAGAGGCTAACCTATCGGCTTAGAGAAAGACCAAGAGAAAGAGTAAGCGAATATTGGACGACGGTAACGGTGTATTGTGCATCGAGCGCAGTATATTATGGAGATACGATATTACTCAGCGTGATAAAACATCGAATACTGGCATTGCTGCACGAGACATTACCAGCTAGCAAGAGCGCCTGATCATCGAGACTGATTCACACAGCACACAACGTCTCTCCAGCTGATCGAGAGATCCACATATATATGACGCATGATGTCTCATGTATATTATAGATTCAGATGAGAATAAAGTATAGAAGACTGCGCATATTTACTGCTCAGACGATAGATACCAGGTCATCGATGAGCAGAGCGAGGTAGCTCTAGCCACCGATAGACGTACAGCTAATGAGAGATTGCTGAGTATTGCGAAGAGAGAGAGATGCTGAAATCCGCACTAATTAGCATCAGATGACTTAAAATACGTGAAAATATAAGGGGCTCGGGAATTAAATGGACCACATTCAGATTATGCTCTCGCAGAGTCTTGATGCTCGGAGAATCTATTAGTGACAGGTGTCGGTGTAATTCTTAGAGTCCTGTAGAGGGGAGGTCGTCGGGTATGAACGCATTGGAAGGCTGGGAATTACGCTGTGCTCTCTGTGCGACACAAGAGTCAAAGAGATAGAGAATCGAGTAGTGGACGTTGGAGAAAATTGTCGTGTGGGGGGAGTCTGTCTCTAGTGCACTGTAACTATGGGTATTTAATGGCACAAGAGCGAGTTTGTCGTTTTATAAGTCTTTAGACATCATCTACTAACTCACGCAAAGTAATCAGGTGTGCGTCGGGGATGGAGCGATAAAGCGGCACCAAATATTTCAGTTGGTCATTAGTGTTACGCATTTTATAGTTGTTGCTTCGAATCGAGGGAATCTGTTGGAGCTACAATTGGTTTGGTTATTATTACCCTCACTGTTTGAAGAACAAAAGATGCAAGCGAAACAGGGTAGCGAGGGATTTTGCAACACAGTGGTACCTTGTGGTCTCATTAGAAATGATATTAGTTTTAGTGAGCCATTTTTAGAACGGCTGTTTTGCGTGTTTTTCATTATTGGCTTTTTAAAGAGGAGAATTCACAGACGGTTGCTGATTTAGCCGGTGGCGCCACGCAATTTAGAGTCCGTTACTGCGTGTAGGGGTGAGTGTGGATTGTTTCTATTTTCGTGAGTTATCATAGTGTGGTTCTACAGGATATGCCGATTAATGCCGCCTGCACGTGGATTTAGGAGAGAGGAGATACTACTCATCAATATTATCGAGCCAATTAAACAGATAAGGGCACGAATGATTGCAGTATTCATGGGTTCCTAGCGGTCGTTGGAGACCGATTTTGGACGGAGTTATAGCACGGCACTAGTTGCTTAATCCTTTATTATATCCATTAACTAAACTGGACAAAAGGTCCTCATTAATTAAAGAACCCTCTAATGCCAGATTAGAGGGTTTTTTTAATCGCCAAGTAATTCCGAAAATCAGCTTGTTTGTGATTAAAATTTTTCATAAAAAAGTAATTTAAAATAGAGTAAACAGAGAGTGAAACCATTCCATTACGATATTTTTAATGGCATAAGTTGCGCTCTGTCGAGACTCGGCTTCAGAGTGGAAGCTTCTGCGTTGTAATAAGAGGGCAAGCTGCACGCATATGACGAGCTCCTCTGACACAAGTCGTAGTATCTTGGGGGGTGCAGCTATCGTAACCGTTTGCTAGACGGGCTTGAGCAATTATCAATGGGTCTCTGAAGTCTCTAAATATACATTCTTCGCGGCCACCTGAAAATGCATAGAAAGAGGCTTAACATATTTTGAAATCGATTCCTCGCAAATGATTCTAGAGTGTTGCTTCGACTTTGAGTTTCAGATGCGTGCTCGAGAGTGTCCACCAGCTCCATATTCGCGCGAAAGTTTGGCATCGCCATGCCGTATTTTATCGGACACTTTTCCTACTAGAGCTTGCATTTACATAATTGCTTGGCAACGCCAGCTTGCTGCAAACCGTCCTTCTACGTGTGAAATTAAATAAAATTCCATATTCCTTTACTCACTATAACACCTGCCGAAGTCATCGTTTTGGAGAGAAATATCTAGCATTACTCAACCATTAAGCACCTGGATCAAATATGTAGAAGCCTCATTGCACACCGACTCCAAGCCAAAGACGACTCACGCCGGCTTGATCCCTTATGAGGTAGTTTCATCAGCTTTTGTTGTTCTCTGTAGACACTTGCTCCCGCAATTAATGCTACTGTAGAGATCTTTTGTTATTGCTTGATCAGCTATCAAGCAACAGCAAGTCGAGCCATGGCGGTGCTACCATCTGGTTTTTTCACCGCTGTTTGGCTTTGCTTGTTTTCGAGAGACAGAACCATCCAAATCCTGCCTATCAGTAACACGAGGCTGTTAAATGTCTAATCTTTCCTTGACAGCCTTTCCATAGCTGAATGAGCAGATCATAATATGGTCCCAGAAGCTCCGCGACTTTCTCTGCTAAGTCATTCCATTAATTTTCTAATAAGAGAGGGTACAATCTTCTGGAACTTTAGAGTCCAATACCAGTCCATCTGCAACAGCTGTTTGGGCTCCCCACGGAGCCATTTATTGCGCATGATCTCCATGCACCAGACACGCGACCGTCATCTATTCAACGCTTGAACATAGCATTCAATTAATGAGTGCATCGTAAAAAGAACACCATTTTTTTGTATTTTCTACAGATAGACCCACTTATTATCCACATCCTTTCTGCACGCCAAGAAATATCGTTTATAACAGAGTTCATTTAGATAGTCAAACGCCATTTATCATCCCTCTAACTTGACTAAGGGTTTAATGAGAGGCCTTGCACTGTCAAATTGAGGTATATAGTCGCCTACTTTTTTAAGGCCACACGAATTAGCCTTCTTTAGTCAATAAACTTTTACATCATTCATAAAGATAAATTGTTCCATTAAAGGTGTTCCACCCATACCACAATTAACGAGAGAGACGCCGGTAATGCTCTGTTCACTCCCTTTTTTCCATTGTAGCCTTCGCTTTTAATTTTTCACAATTATCTTTTGCCAACTCTCTTGAAGATTTTCTATTAATTGTATTTTCTCTGACGGTGAACAAGGCTGGCGGCGGTCGCATGATGCCCAAACCACTCCTGGAGTAAGTCCAATTTCTATCTATTTCAGCTAGTTCAAAATTCCCAGGCTAGTCACGCCTAACGCTTCCGGGTACAGGTATGCCGCATCAGAGCAACGTAAATTGGGGCAATGCAACAAAGAGATTGTCCTAAGTACTGGAATTGAAATGAATCCGTGCAGTCTAGAGAATGTAGATCTCTTTTAAAAGAGGCAACCGCCCATTCTGCAGCAACCTAACAGTATTTTAATGAACAAAACAGTTCCTCCCTGCTGCATTCCTGCTTTTTCCAGCTGGTGATATAGGTACTCGCAGTGAATCTTCGAATCGAGCGCGAGCGGATACGATCCTCTACGAACCACCAGCTATTCGTATTATTCTCCACAGTTTACCTCATTTCAGCCCATCACATACTTTTGGCCATTACGGCGAACAATTCCGCCGCCCATAGCGAGAGAGAGTTCATATGTCCCCAAGAATAATTTTAATGATACAGGCTGAACACACAACCCTTAACCTCATAACTAGCGCTGAGTTCCTTCTAAGATCTGGTTGGAGTAGGAGACGGTGAATACTCCGCTACCACAGACAGCAGCAGAAAGCATACCACCTTGTCCAACAAAACCAAGCATGTGAAAGGTCATATAAGAGGACGACTGGCCGCGCTACAACTGAATTAATGCTAACTTTTCTGTCTCACTGGAGCGCGAGTTTTCGGATGGCGAATAAGCATTCGTTTCGAGAGGTAACGCCTGGCTAGGAATCATCATAACGATAATCAAATAGCAGCCGGCGAGCAGTCTTCATCGTAACGCATAGTATGGTGAGGGATTATAATAATTTTTTTCAATTAAAAATTCCTCCTAATAGTGTACTTCATGGCACGTGTTCTTTTCTTCTTCTATTTGAGATAAACGCAGTTTTGTCAAGCAACGACAAAATACACGCTTACGATTAGAAGACTGTAGAGTATTGGCCGTGTTCTTTTTTATGATTAGGTAGAGTCAGTTGCAATAAAAAGCGTGTCTCTTTGGTAAATAGTTCTTTGGATACGAGCATGTTAAAAGAAAAAAGAAAAATCAACTTGGTTAACCCGATTAATTTGGTATAGCAAGGCCTAATGAGGAGGAAAAATATAAATAAATGAGCGTTTGATTGTTTTATTTATGAGATAGTACCAGAATATGAATAGGATGCTCACCAAAACGTTTGTTTCAGCTTGGCTAAACGAGCTATACTTGAAGAAAATTTTGTGGACAAGTATGCTTGAACAAGTGACTCTTGATTGCGAGATATCCCGAGAGATTAGGTAAATCGTAAAGAGAACCCGAGATATTCATGGTTCCTGTACTTAGGTGAAAATGAACACAATTATTGGTTTTTTTTAATTTTTATCGAAACGTAGAAGATTTAGCTACTTTTTTGAGAAGAATAGCAGAGTAGAGATAAGGTTTACAGAAATTTGTCTATGGAACATTAATCCTCGCATGTTGAAACCGGCGTCTCTTTAGAATTGCAAAATATAAAAAAGCTTATTAGTAAAGCGGGAAGACATCAGCTTATGACGAATATATGGATGAGCGGGGTAACAATTTCGCGGAAAAAAAATCATATCCATCTTTTGTAGAGCCTATTAGTCCAGGTTATTACTACGCACTTCTAATTTATTAAGACAAATTAGCGCAAATATGCCAATTGCCTAATTGAGTAAATGAAAAATTTATGAAACAGCGACAGATTTTGAAGAGAAGTTGCGATTTTATAAAGAGAAAAAAGAACTGAGTCAGAAATTTTAATTCGGAACGCTATGCCGAAACAACAGAGGAGAATACATAGAGGGTATATGTTGGAATCTTCTACGCGCCAAATGAATAGTCAAAATGTAATGAGGCCGTGGCACGCTAAGCGCCGAAACTGTTCACATGAGCGAAACTACGGATTTGCCTACATTGTCTAGATAGCAGAAACACAGTTGCGAATGAGACGAAGTTTGCCAGAATCACAAACGTCCGCGGTCTATTTCCAGGCCTTCACTATGGAGCGCCGGGAATCGGATATACGACTTTGTGAATTCGCGCATCGGGCACTGCTAGCATAACCGCTCGCACGCCAGAGCTCTGGAGAAGAGAGACCGCACTCTAGCGCGCTCACTAGTGAGTCCGAGGTTAATAGTCTAGAGTCCGATAAGGTGAAAGTATATGTAGAATTAATATGTGTGAGTCTCGTCAGCGCCACCGGGTGCAATTGATGCCAGTGTAAGCTTCATCCCAGCGGCCGTGTCTGCGTGTTTACCGGCGAAATCGCACTGAGGTCGCTTGTTCGTCGAGGGGCGGAGAAAACTAAAGAAACATGATCTGGGCATCGCTGTCACCTACCAAAATTGTGTTGCAACGCGGCGTGAGCTGCATGCTTCGACACTCAAACGACTCACAATCGGTATCGCGTGCTAGTGGTGTGAGCCTCCTAGAAAGAGCTAATCTGCGCGAGGTGCATCAAAAGCCTATTGCCTGTTGTGTGGTGAAACAGCGGCGAACGGTATAGTGTAGTGCGATCAACAATCACGCGCGAAATATGCATTAGAGTCGATTCTGTCTGTCTGTTTAAAAAAAAAACTGGTATGTTGGAACGCAGTTATGCAAAGAGTGCACGCAAAGTATCCATGATAACGCCAATGTGAGCAGAGAACACCAAAGAATAGGAGCCGGAGTCCTATTCTCTTGTCAGCGAGTAATTGCCGTCCTAATGTGCCGTGTATTTCTATTGCGGACCTGGTGTCCATGGAGGGAGGGGCGGGATCTGCATTCCAGTAGAGAGACGTGTCCCTTCCTTGGCTCTAGTACTGGGCGTACGTATGGATAATGACAGAAATGCGAAGAGCGTGAAAATAGGAGCGCTACTAGCAATAAGTGAAAACTCAATGTCGTGAAATTATTATCTGGGTGTGTCATGGGCCTGATGTAATGTGGAAGCTGTCGAAGGCCTCCCATAGTCCGGCGGAACACAACGATTGCATTACGATCCTGTGACGCGCTGATGGGGAGACTTTGATTGCCGAGGCGGACGTATTCAATTCCTGATGGATCGACACTGTGTTTTTGAGTATTCACTTGCGAGCGCACAGTATTTTCGACACTAGGACAAATCTAGGGCGTGCTTGTCCGCTCACAAGCTGATGACAGGGAATCTGCTAATGCATAGCTGCCTAACTTTTAGCCTCCACGCGGAACAGCGGGGGCGGTGGGGTTGGGAGGCACGACACTGGACTTATAACTACGCGTTCACGCTATTGAATTGCTAACTCCAAGGCCGCTGCAGTAAACGGCGATCGAGAGCGTCCTGGCCATTCCGGTGCGCAATACTTCGGAGCCGTGAGGCCAAGACGCCCCAGGATCAATATATAGCCCGGGATTTGCAGGCGGCGGTCGACATGAACTTTGCAAAGAATAAAGAAAAGGCCCGGCCAGAAGGCTGACGCAGAAACTCTGAGAGCGAAGCTTGGCGTGGTCGCGGCGAAGGAACGGGCAATTCGGTCCGAGAGGAAATGCCGTTTGAATGCATAAAAGTACGATAGGACTTGTTGAGCCTGTCCCGGCACCGGTTTTGTTCTACACGCTCTTCGACAAGGGGCATGATGCCTCGGAGGTCGGAACGTCAACGAGATTACGCTGGGCTGACGTTTTTCCCGCGAGGCTCTAGTCTAGCTCAGTGGCGGGGCGGGCTCGCACCAGACACACGTTGCCAAGCCGCGCCCCTCGGCAAGATGAAGTCGTACTTTACTTTCATAGCCGAGCGCCGGGGCGTTTTAAGGCTGGTCGCCTCCAAGCCGCTAAGGAGTCACCCTTATATGCAAATGATTTGCTTCTTCAAGCGTTCATTGATCATACCAGGCCACCGGTGCAAGATCGAAATGGCCGCTTTCGAGACGTTTCGGCGGGACAGCGGTTAATTGATGTCGGAAAACCACCCTCGAAAGAGACCTTTGGCTCGATCCTCGAGCTCGAGGACGAGCCTGAATATTCAAAAGGGCGAAGTTTATAGGTGAAAATACGACAAAGAGTCCTTTTGGCTGAATGAACGACCTGGGTGGATCCCACCTTACGTCGGTCGCTGCAAAAGCAAACCCCAGCCCCTTGTATTTCGCAGAGACGATTTTACCGCTGACCGATCATCTGGGCGGTGCCAAAAAAAGTCGTACCTCGTGATGGGAAGACACGAGAGGTTATAACCAGTAATAAGAGCGAACCAAACACGAAACTCTGGAGAGAGAGAAGCCTGCGCCCATTTTACAAGGCAATTCAATCATCAAATAGAGGTCTGTCTGGAGGGGATGAAGTTTCTTAAAATATTTGCCTGCGCGTTCATGCACAGTTCTGGATTTATCCTGGCGCGTCGACATTGACGGAAGCGAAAAGAAAAGATGACTCACTAGGATCGAGGTATTTGACTATCAACTATTTTTGACAACATGGTACTGGAACTACGAGGTAAAACTTTCCCCGGTGCGGGCCAGCACGGTGTGGCTACGGCGACCGTCCTGCGCCACAGTTCGGTCTTGCAATGCGTCGTTAGATATAATGGCTATATTGGAAATTGCCAAGCCTAAATGAACGATAATGAAAACGAATGTACGTCAGGCCCCACTTCTTTAGGGACAGAACATAGTGTTCCGGCACTACAGGTAAAACATCTAGCCATAGGATGGTGAGACTTCGAGAAAGGTTAAGAGAAGAGAACACGACGAAACAAATGTAGACTGAATCTGGGCGTGGCACGCTGAAAGACGCGATATATGAATAGACTGCTGCTTAATTGCGCAGATTGTGTGGTGAACCAACGTGGAACGCGATTAGGTAAGATTATCATGGATAAACCGATACGCAATTAGGCTATTATTAGGCATTAAAAAATCAGGATTCATATGTTTTGCTCAGGCCGCCGAGCACACGAATATAAGCAAAAAGCTTTTTACTTTAAAGCCCAACTCGATAGTAGTTAGTAAACAGAACAGTTTCTACAAGCGAGAGTCAATAGTGCTAAACCTGGAGACGGTGATCTCTCAAGATCGATTCGGATGACGGTTACGGCATAGGAAAGGTGCGACTGCAACCAAAGATGGGAAGATTGTGCGAATGACTAAGTAATTAAATCAAGAGGTCTAGAAAAGGTATCATAGAGTCTTCCTTAGGGCTGTCTCCGAATCTATTCCGCTGATTGCGGCGATTGGCGGCGGGTCGACAATACACAGAAGGCGCACATCTTGTAATATGTGTGCGGAGGCTCCTCGGTCTTCTATAGATTTTTCGCTCAACGTATCTCTTGCACTCGCTGGGATCAAAAACGTACGTGAACATCAAATAGAACTGCCGTCCGAGAAAATAGAAAGCAGTGGGCGAGTTAGGCAAGGGTGTGATTGTTCTGAGAAATAACAATAGTGCACAGCATTTGCGCATCGATATATGGTCTTACGCTGACTAATTTCTGATAAAATCCTCGTTTCGGTTGGACACGCCCAAAGTTGGTTCCCAACCCCCGGCCGATGCTTGCATGAAATCGGGCGAGGCAACCGTCAACCTAATACTGTTTGCACCGTTTTTTAGTAATATTTTGGAAGAGACTGAGGAGCGACGGGTCAAGATCCCTCTGAAGCTTCTCTATTCCGTTTTACGACGCAAGAGGATTCCTTATAATACACTAAACCTTGTCCGTTGTCAATCCGAGAGGCCACCTGAACATGCCTCCAGGCTCGCATCATCGACATTGGCGCGGCTAGCTATATGTTGTCGATCACCGATAAACGATGAGAAGCGCTTGAGGCGTTCCAGCTGAAGCTGCGCGCTCGAAGGATCATCCCCCTCTTCTGATTATGCCGTTATTTCGATTCATAATACCATAGCTTGTGCGCATCTCTTTTCCCAATTAATGATATAATGAACCGTTATAGAACACGCGATAACGCCGTCCGTCGTCTTCGTGCAAGAGTGATGAATGAAAAGGATCGGAGCCTTGCCAGAGTACAAGACTGCTCACACACTGGATCTACTCTGTATACATTCTGCATGAACATGCTGATGGGGCCGCGGTCACGACAAGAGAGCATCTTATAACCAGCTCGCCAAGCAAATGTATCCACGAACATGCGAGCATTGTAGTTTTCTGACCTATTGAGAATAATCATCCGCGCAACGATCAAGAGATGCTCTGTTGTAGTCAGCCCATAGTCATAAGCAGACCCACTATTTAGCCTTTTGGCCTGCCTTCTTATGCGTTTTTTGGTAATTACTATCCAGACACCTCATAATCGAAGACTTTCTCGCTCTCATTTTTTAAAGCTCGAGCGCCACTCAAAGTGCAACCATTCGGAGGCAGAAACATCAGCCGACGCACTCTCGCTGGTTTGTTGACGCGTTCAAACACCCTCCTAGTTCCACAATCCGGGCTGGCAAACCGTCAAGCACACCTCATCGCAAATCCCATATCTCTTTTGCAATACTGGGCTTACGGGTGTGTCGAGCACGATTTGTTTTGTTGTCGAATCGTCACGCGCATTGGCAATCGGGTTCCTTCCACTCGAGTCGACGTAAACCAACAGCTAATACGCCGCATAATCGCCTGCCCGTCCCGAAGCGGTGATGAACCACCATTCTCCTAATCAATGCTCAATATGTGTCGCTGAGCGATCTTTCGAGCTCCTTGAAAAACTTTGGGTTAGCAGAGAGAGTGCATAAATTATAAACCGATAACTAGCCCATCATCTTTATGATCAATTTAGGTTTCTACTGAAAGCGTCAGTGCTGTTGTACTCTATTATTGGAATACTGGCAGAGAGCGAATACGAACTATTTTTACTTGCAAGTGCCGCTAGACTTGCCCTGGCATTCCCCCTCGTTTGCGTGTACAAAGGACAAGTTCATTCCTTTCTTTTTCACTAAAGAACACGCGCAGCTTAGTATCGAGTACCTGTCTTGAGGCGATATCATCTGCGCACCAACAACTTCACACTACTGATCTATACGATCTCATTTATTTTTTCCTCTCTGTCCCACAAAGGTCAAGACCCTTATGCGGGCGTATGACTGAGAGAAAAGTGCGCACACTCAAACATGACCAGCTGTAAGCGACGAGGGTGCTGGGCCCGGCGCCTGGTGCGCTCTATTTGTGGTGAAGCGCGTATGGATTGCAAGCAAAGGCGTTGCCGTTGTACTTTAAATAAGGAGTCCAAATTCAACTTGTTGTAAAACGAATAGCTAAAATTTCGAGAGACCAGGTTCAGAAATGAGACGGTAAGTTGGTTAATTCGCTGACCGTGATGCCACGGCTCCCTCTTGTCGCAAGGATTGAGAGCGGGACAGTGCCATCCCAGCATCACGAGCGGGCAAAAGTCTAGTGGTCTACCCACAGGTGGTGTCAAAATAAGCCCTTGCTCAGCTATGGTCACGCCATATTTGCCTGGGGTTCAACCAATCTCTAGCTGCTCGTCCTGATATCATAACAAGGGGGTCAAGCTGAGGCACGATGGGCCTGCAGCACGCGCAGCGAGAGGTGTCTGGAGCTAGTGAGTCCATGGCTGTTCTGCATATGGATACGCTGATTGGGTTGCCCTTTACTTCGCCTCTTCTCATCACTAGGATAGCGACATCGACTATTTAAGACATAATAACTGGCGCGAGGTCTACACGTTACGTCTGAGAGCGGACTGTGAACATGAAGTTTGAGATAAGACTCAGTCCGAGAAGCACAGACGTTATACGAGAACACCGGTCTCCTACGTCACAAGATGACTCGCTCCCACGCCCGACAGTCCGGCAAAGCCGATCGGGCGCGGGGTGCTCAGGTTTCGGTCTCTGACATATTTTGGAATAGGCCAAGAAACTCGGCCGTCATGATCGAGCGACAGGACCGCTCGTTGGCTGCACGTGGCATACAGCGTACCGAGCACGAAGAGTATGTTTTGCCATGATCCGTTTCACAGAAAGAAAATAGAATGCGCTCACGTGCTACAGGGTCGGGAGCCGGACAAGACGGCTTACAGCCCGGGCCGCCAACGAGGATATTGATGCGTGGTCAGGTGTCATCTGCCCCCCAAGGCCTGCGCTGATTCCTGGCGGAAGTGGCGATGTTCTGATCGCTGCGCCCCGCCTCGCGGAATTTGCGGTCGGAGGCATTGTCGCGATCAACCACCGTCCCGTCGGCGCGGTTTGGATGTAGATGTATTGACCATACCAACACCGCGGGCCATGAATTCACCCTCTGTCGCACTCTGGGGGATCCCACCACTGGTAGCCAATAGCTGATTGCCCCCTCTGCCGTCGGGCCGAAGGCGCGGTAGAGGCGCGACCCATTCCGCTGGTGCCTTTGGAATCTAGCTGACTGTCGGGTGGTGAGAGGGCGGGCACCATCCGTTTTTTTGAGCAGGAGAGGATCATCTGCGGCGCGCGATTAGCGCGGCATAATCACCTGTGTGTGTGTTGGAGAGAGATTGTCAACCTCTCGGCCACGCAATTTAAGAAAGGAAAAATCAAGAAACAGAAACAGAGCTCTCAGACATACACCCCGCGCGCTGCGGGCTTGTGAGCCGAGTAACATAGGCGTGAGTGTCGTGTTCCAGCCGCCATAGTGGGTTGTACTAACACCTTTTCCACGACAAAGACTCGGTGGCACAGATTCTCTCGGGGGCTCCTAGATCGCCTCCCGGGTCGCACATTGACCATGCAAAGATTTGACGGTGGATGTAGGTTGAAGAATTTCGACACGTTAGCTTAGCCAACTGATGTGTCTGCGCTATCTGGTGTAGGAAAAGAACCGAGTATCGCTTGGAGGAGATGCCTGGGGGTATAATTAGTCGTCCAGTTCTCCGCCAATGAGTTGACGAGGGCGCATGGCGCCGCACCCATTTGTTGATGTCGAATCGGGTCCAGAATAGGTTCTCTCTTTTGGGGACGTCAAAGGTGACGGCTTTAAATGAATAGTAGAAATATGAAGCGTGGCGTAAAATACTATCAAAAATTGGGGACATGTGCAGTTAGACAATTTGCTATACCGATTAGTTCCCAGTTCATACATATTAATTATTATAAAGAAACTACTAAAAGGTTGAACAGAATTAGGAGCAGGCATTCGGTTTGCATTAAAGGATATGGCCGGTAAATTTTGACACCCCGCTGCCATTGTTCAATGTGCGTGCACGAAGTAGCGCATAGATGGTCGCCCGTCGTAGGTGCGTGCCCTTTAATCAGGTTGGGCGCATTAGGTCGTCTCGATCTAACAGAGTGTACTTCTTCGCCTATAAAGAAGTGTCAGAGCGATGCCCCTTTCAGTCCAACACAGCGGCAATACTAAAGGAGCGGTGGGAATATGTAGCATTTTGGACGGACCGAACGCAGCTGATCCGCAGGTCATTCCAGACATGGGACATCTTACTGATAGAGTCGCCTAAAGTGTTTGTCTCTCTGTGTGTAGATGAATCTGGCTCACAGGTCTTAGCAGATACTTAGCTAACTACGCAACCAATGCCGGGTCACATCCGCGCCTCGATCCCAATCGAGTTTGACCTCAGGCGGGTGCGCGGTTCATTCGCACCGTAAAGACAGCTGTGCCGTGGGGACCATCGCCGCGCGGACAGGGGTTTTGGACAGAAAGGCCGCGGGTCCATTATGGCTGAAGTTATGCACGATCTTGTTCTTCGGCAAAGACGCGAAATTCACCGCCCAGCAGCGCGTGATCTTCTACGCGTTTTCCACAGTCTCC
>Ga0163217_1024057_pt1 | contig 17187 bp, 24 predicted proteins | sample SynspAceP_FD_185933 | JGI IMG/M metagenome (GOLD analysis project Ga0163217, IMG submission 185933) | Saline lake microbial communities from Ace Lake in Antarctica - Synechococcus sp. Ace-P (PacBio error correction) | ecosystem: Environmental > Aquatic > Non-marine Saline and Alkaline > Saline ...
AAGAGAGAGATGGATCCCCCCGGGGCCGAAGACGATTTCAAGGAAAGATCGTCCGGGCCTTACGAAAATCCTCAAGCGAAGTCCCCCAGACCCCGCGCCCCCCGCCCCTTACGACCCAGTTTTCGTGAGAGCCCCGGCGGGTCAGCCGCACGGGCGGGCGCGGACATGGGGCGAATTTGTGGGCGGCTTCGCCGACCTGTTTTCGGAAACCTTCCCCTTCAAGCGGCTTCCGGTGGCGGGGGCCAGGGCGGGGCGCCCCCCGTCGGCGGCGGCCCCGCCCGCCAGGGGCCGGGACCGACCTGCGGCCTTCGAAACCTCAACCATCAGCTTCAAAGAAAAGGGGTGGTTTTTTTCGGCCCAGGAGCGTGACGTTCCAGATCCCGCCACCTGGAAACCTGCAGCACCTGCTCTGGCTCGGGCCGCCAAGACCGGAGCGGCCCACCACCTGTGGCACCTGCGCAGGACCGGCCAGGTGCCCGTCGCGCCATCCGCACCCCTTCGGCAAGCTTACCCAGGGTGGCCCTTCCCAGTTTTTGCGAAGGCAGCGGGCCCAGTGATTGCCACCTGCGGCGATTGCGGCGGCCAGGGGTGCAGCAGGTGGGCGCAAGAAACTGCGGATCAAACGATTCCAGCGGCTCGATTCCGGCACCCGCCTGCGGGTCAGCAGTGAAGGCAACGCTGGCCCAGCGGGGTGGGCCCCCTGGCGATCTCTACGTCTAACTGTCGGTGCAGGCCCACGACAAGCTGCCCGGAAGGCATCCACATCCACTCCGACGTGCGGTGACTATCCTCCAGGCATCCTCGGCGACAAGATCGGAGTGGACTACGGTGGATGGCTGAAAACATGGGAGATTCCGGCCGGCAGTCAACTGGCGCGTGCTCACGCTCAGCGCAAAGGGGTGCTGCGTGGCATCCGTGGCGCGAGCAATCACCTGATCACGATCAAGGTGCAACTTCCACAAAGTCAGCAGCCATGAACCGGAGCTGCTCGAACAACTGCCGGACCACCACTCCGACAAGGGGCATCCCCACAAGAGCGGCCTGTTCGAGGCCTGTTCCGGTTTTAGGACCGTTGCACTGCGGCGACTGAATGGCGGTGGACAAGGGGTTGGATGAAAAGGTGGCGGTCCAGAGTCCCAAATGACAGGTTGATCTGAGGCAGCGTCGAATGCGCGGGACCCCTGCACGGTCATTTCATTCGCAGGCCGCCTCCGCTGGAAACATCGCGCCTGGGCCTGGCTCCAGGTGGACTCGATGGCGGCGAAGCCCGAGCGGATGGTGAGCGAGGGCTCAGATCGGAAGGACACTGGTGAAATCCAACCCTCTGCAGAACCGATCAGCGCCGCCGAGGCCCCCGCCAGCGGTGCGGTTACTGATTCCGGCGGAACGGCGCCTAGCGTGGTCGTCTCCGGCTGGTGTGTGGACTGCAGGCAATTTCTGCTCAGGTGCAGTCTGGATCTCCCGGGCCCAGGAGCCTTCAACGGTGCTCTGCCATCCGGCGGACACCGCCTCGGAAGACGCCTGCAGGTCTGCGTGGTGATCGGTGGAGCTCGACGGCAATCGACTGGCCAGCCAGGCGGGGGTGACATCGCCCAGGGTGCGGCAGCAGAGCCTGCTGATGCGCCGCGGCCGTGGCCAACTGCGACCGGGTGGTGAATCCGTGGTGGCCCTGGCCGAGCCCGATCTCGAATCCGTGCAACTCACCGCTTCTGCTGCAGCGCCGAGGCGACCGGCCAGCGGTCGAGCTGGTGTTTCCGAAGCGATCTGCTGGCCCCGGAGACTGTGCTGCCTGGACTCAAGAGGGGCCGCAGGCTGGGGCTACCAGGCCTTTGAGTGTGAGCTGTCCCGGGGAAGGGCTGCCGCCCTGCGCCGCAGCCTGCCCAGGCCAGGCGGCGTCGCTCTGCGGGCCGTCGGGGTGGGCAGAGCAGCTTTGCTCAATGCTGATCCCCGACTGAGCCTGCGGTGGCGGCGTGAGCGGGAAGCTGCAGCGGGGGCGCCACACCCCATGTCGAGCTGGTTCCCGCTGGGCCCTGGTTGCCCTGCTTGCGACACGCCCGGCTTCAACCGCCGGACTTCCGCTGATCCCACCGGCTGGCCGCCTGTTCCGGAGCTGCCCAGCCCTGGCAGAAGGGCTGCCCGCTTACAGATTGCTGCACCAGGCGTCGGGCTGCTCGGTCGGGCCATCCGACTGGGACCTGCTTGCGATTATTCTGCAGTGCTGAGGAGCTGGGCGAATCCGCGCCACGCGGAGCGGCAGCGCGGGCCAACGGCCCGAGCTCAGAATCGACCGGCGGCGGGAGTCCATCTTTGCGGGGCGCTGTGCAGCAAGGGGGAAGCCCAGGAGCGCGACCGCGACGAGGCCCCAGCAGCTCATACCCAGCGGCAGCTGAAAGGCCGCGTGAGTCCTCATCAGCCCTTCATCGTGCCGTGGAGCGGTCGTAGGCGGCTTTGAGGCCTCGACGTGGGCGTTCGGTGACAGGGATCCTTCCGCAACAGCTCCGGCGCCAGGCGCACCCGCAGGCTGCTGTTGCCTGGAGACCTCAGACACTGGCAGCGGCCAATCGGCACTGGTGCCTTCCAGCTCTCATGGCATCGTAGCTCGTCCTGGGAGTTTTCTGGGCGTCTTGCTGATCTTGCTGGGCCTTGGCGGAAGCTCTGGTCAGTTGGTCCGAAGTTGGGAAGCCCGAAGCGGCCCATGCCTGAACATGCGTGTGGCCCAAGGCTAGGGCCTGGGCTTCAGCTCATCGCCGGCGCTAGGGGGAAGTGACAGAGCCGCGATCTCAGGGTTGCAAAGTCGATCTAGGTGATGGGCGGCGCAACGGCGCTGCACCTGCTGGACACCTGGTCGATATGCCCAGCTTTGGCCTCGCCGTGTATGACGATGAAGTTGGCATGCACGGCGAAACATCGCTCGCCGACAGCAGGCCTTGAGGCGAGATCCTCGATCAGGCGCCTGTTGAGCGGTTTCGGGGTTTGCGGAACAACACTGCCGCCGCTGGGTTGGTGATAGGGTGACTGCTGTTCGGTTCTGCAGTTGCGGTGGTGCGGCGGCTGATATCGGCTGGATCGTGGCCGCACTGAGCCTGAAACAGACCGAGAAGCACAGCAGCGGTCTCAGCTTGCAGCCGGTGTGGCGATAGGCGAACTGCAAGCTCGAGCCTGAGCGTGAAGGGCTCACCGCCGGCCGCCGGCTCAGAGGTAACGTTCCAGCATTGGCCGTGCAGCCCCCGGGCGCGGCATTCATCACGAAAGCAATCGCCGGCGTGCCGGGATGCCACCGGCCATTCCAGGCCACTGAGCCCGGCCCTTCGCGCGCCTGCAGGCTGGGGGAGGGGTTCGCCGGCCTGGGCCTCCAGCCAGCGCTGCTGGCATGAGCGCTTCCCTGCAGCGCCGGTTGCAGATCACCAGCCCATCGAGCCATCATCACTGAATCAACAGGTTCGAGACGGCGCCGATCAGCTGCAGGGGCAGCTGTTCGCTGCGGCCCAGGGGCAGGGCGATCAGTTCAATCGCAGGCCGGCGGGCTCGGCGAACATTTCGGCGCTCCGCCCACTTTCCAGGTGGTGTAGTTGGGAGCGGCACCCGCTGGCGCAGCCCAGCAGGCTGGAAGGCGCTGGCCGGCCGTGGAGAAGCCGCCGTCATGCGGCCAGGGGGGGCGGCGTTTGCCTGCGCTTGCCGCTGGACTGCAACCTGGTCCCAGAGACTGTTTTACATCCCCGGCGCCATGACAGCACAGGTCGTGCCTGGGCCCGGTAGCAAACAGCTGGGCCAGATCATCGAGATCGGCGGGCAACTGAACGGCAGCCGTTTGAACCAGGCGGTATCTCGTGGCCAGTGCCTGGCTTGTAGATGTTGGAAGGGCGCTTCGCCAGCGCTGTAGAGCGGTGGCAGCAAGACCGCATCGGCCTGGGCAGGGCTGCGGCGACGGGAGGAGGAACTCTGCTGTGGCGCTGTAGCGATGGGGTTGGAAAACGGCCACCACCCGCTGGGGGTGGCAGGCAGAGGCGAGCGGGCCGCTCTCACACATCAGATGGGCCCAGCTTCAAGGTGGCGTCGACCTCGCTGGGATGGTGGGCATAGTCCATCAACATCAATGCCCGTCAGGCAGCGCGTAAGTCAAGCGGCGCCCGGCGAAACTGAGCGATTCAATCGCGACGGCTCAAATCAGCGAAGGAGCAGGCCCTGCAACCGGCAAGGCAGCCAGGGCGCCGTGGCAATTGCTGAGAGTTGTTGGCGGCGGCAGGGGCATGGCGAACGCGGCCCCACATCAGATCCGGATTATAGAAATCAGCAACAAGTGCGGCCGCCATGGGCTCGACGGCTAAGGGCGGCGAAGTCCACCTTCAAACGTTCGATCGACACCGCACGGGCAGAATTTTCGCAGCGGACAATCGGCTTTGTTCGCCAGACCAAGGCACAGCGTCGGTGGGGAGAAAAACTCATCAGGTCTGATAAGGCTTCGAGGTTGGGGTATGGTCGGTGTGATCCAGCTTCCAGTTGGTGATGCAGCCCAGGCTGGGCTGAACTTGGACCAGCGAGCCATCGGATTTCGTACGGCTTCGCAACCAGACAGCGGTCGCCTGGCCGCCCGCGCGTTGCCTCTGAGGCCGGAACCATCCCACCGATGCACGGCGGTGGGGTCTTGCCCCGTGACGGCCACGAGCGTGCGACAGGGTGCTGGTAGTCTTTTGGCCATGGCTGCGGCCACAGCAATTGAAGGCTGGGCATTTGATAGGGCCGCCAGCACACTCCGAGCGGTAGTGGATCGGCAGACCGGCGGGCAACGGCGCGGCTTCCAGCTGGGGTTTGCCCTCCGTTAAACCCGCGTGCTGATTCAGCACTGGGGTGGAAAGCATTGGCTGGCACAGGGCCTCAACGTAAGCGGCGTCCATGCGCTTGTGTGGATGCGCACGCCCGACGGCGGCAGGTTGCAACCACGTGCACTCTTCGCGGGCTGTCAGATCCGACTGACCTGAAGCCCGCTCCAAACGAGGATAGCCGCTAGCCGGCGGCTGCGATGCCACCGATTTCCAATGAAATGCCAGCGGCTGCTGACGATAAGCAGAAGTCCCACGGCCCATCCAGACGCCCATCGACTTAATCGTGGATGACCCCCTGGTCAGCGCTGCCAGTCAGAAGCTTCTGGGAGCTGGCCTCGCTGCCCTGAAGGTTGCCAGAGGCATTTCTGTATGATCAGCATCCAAAACCTATGCCGTTTTGCGGTTCCCGTTTGCCATGACCTGCGTGTTTGCGATCATGGGGATTTGGCCGATTGGTCGCAACTTCAAATGCGTGCTGGCTGACCGCGGGACTGACACGAATTATTGAGGTTTGTTGGTTCAACGACACTCTGATCCGCACACCAACGCGCATCTCCTTCAATACGATTCGATGCTCGCAAGATTCGTATGGCTGGTTGCTAACGCCAAAGAATTCACTCATCAATCAAACGGCAACGGTCCTTGCTTCTCAGACGCAACCCTGAACTTCCTGAAAAATGGGGAGTGGATTGGTGATCGAGCCACAGGGTCTTCTATTGACAAGATGGAGCAGCAAGCACATCCAGGCTGCGCCAAAAAAGTCTTGATTCACGATGCCCCGGCAGGGTCCCGGCATCGGCACGTTTGTGGTCGGTGGTCAACGAGGTGAACAACATGGCGATTTCCGACTCCTCAACAAGCCAGTTGCCACGCACCAACTCTAGCTCCGATTGTCAAGGTCCTTGACCAGAACTTCGGGATCGTCAAAGGACGATGAACCAACGACCAGCACTATAAGTGACCAGCGCATATCTTTGAGAAAGCCATCGCGATCTGCGCCGGCGGGCTGCGGCGATCACCCATCGTGCCGCACTTACTGCGCGCAAGGCGTGCGTTGGGTTTATTCCGCAGAGGAGGGGAAGCCTCAATCGGCTTGCGCATGCGGGTCCGCCCGAACGGGTGGTGGTGGAACTGGTGGTGGAAGTGAGCGCGGCACCAGCATAGGAAGAGGTGATGAAGTCTCAAAAATGCCTGCAAAAATGCATGAAAGGAATGATAAGTCTGCGGATTGCCTGGTTTAGTTGATCACCCGGTACGCTGATGATCCCAATCTTGAGTGACCTCGAACCCTGGTATGGGCCGACAACATGGTCAATAGTGATTCCTCCTGGTACGACAACGAGTGGGTTAGCAGCCCGCTGGGTTCCCGTCGACTGGGCCGAAATTGTCGCCGCACTGGCCTGCTTCAGTCGGCCTGAACTGACCTGCGGCCAACTTGCAAGGCTTCAGTGAAGATGACTGGAAACCCATCATCCGCCGATCCAGCGGTCGCGTTGGGCCAGCTTATCGGTGTGCTGCCTCTGAACGTACCGCGCAGAGCTTGCGATCGGGCTGAGCCCGCAGGCAGGGCTTGAGCAAAGGCCCTCGGCCCAGGCCCATCCAGGCCAGAGATCAACTCGAATCATTCACCTCCCAGACAACCAGGCTTCGGCCTGGGCAAGACCATCCATGCGCCGCCATCGGCAGGGCACCGCGGTCGATGCTGGGCAATCGCAACCGTGCTGCGACATCGCCGCGACAGCGGCGGCCAGGCATCACTGCTGTCGCTCCGCCACCAGGGCTGAGCGGCGGGCCTGGAGCGTCGACCAAGGCGTCCACGGCGTCGAAGCGGGTTGGGGCGGCGGTGGGCCGCCAGGCCCGTCCAAGCAAGCTGGGGGCAGGGAGGCCGGCCAGACGGCTCCGGCCAAGGCACCCAGACTGAGCGACTCAGGGCGATGGGGACCGGTGCTGATCACCGGTCTCCGGGGCCGTCATCGCGGCCGGATGCCCGGCGGCCCAGGCGTCCGAGGGCGGTGTCGCCAGCAGGCGTGCTGGCCGCTTGCGCAATCGCCGCCAACAGTGCCGCCAATAGCGATGAGGAGCTGGCCCAGGCCCGGTACACCCCGCCACTCAGTTCCCGGAGTGGCGGTGGGCGCCACAGGCCGACGGTGAGTCGAATCACCTCCGGAGCCATGCCGCAGTCAGAGAGATTGGCGGCTGCCGGGCGCCAAGCCAGAATCTCGGGAATAGGGGTGGCATCACTGGAAGTGAACGCCTTCACCAAGCCTCGGTGTTTGAGCACAGCACAACCTCCGCTGCGTTCTGCAGCGGGGCGGCATCATCATCGAGCTGTCCGGGCGGCGCAAAAGCGGCGATCCGCTCCAGCAGCCTGATTCGCCCAGGTCAGCCGGGTCGGATCTGCTCGCTCAGCCATGGGGCCGCAGGTTCTCGGCCCCTTCCAGCACGGTGGTTAAACATCCATCGATTCCGGTTCAGCTCTAGAGCACCTAAGCCATCGCCACATAGCGAAGGCGGCGTAGCGGCCGTCGATCAGTTGAGGCCAGCCGGGGTGAGTTCCGCGCCGTAAACAGGAACAGAAAGAACGGGAACGAGCCATCGTCGAGGGCTCATCGGAGTGGGCCCAGCCCAATGTTCCCTTGTGGCGAAGGGAAAGCAGCGGGGGTGGCTTGAAGATCCCCCGATCCTCGAATGTCTGGTTGTAGAAGGCTGGTTCTCGCCGGGCACATTGATTTCAAGGAACGCGGCGTTGCTGCTGACTGGTGGGATCGATGTAGCCATCGCGGGCCGATGGGTCTCCGGTCTGGAGACATAGAAGTCCCTCGCGCGGCCGAACGGAGGCCGTGTGAAGCCGCGCTGAACAGATACGTAAGGCCCGGCCGTGAGGGGGGCGTTGTAGCGGCGAACGGCGGTAAGGGGCCCTTGGTGGTGGCCAGCTCGATCGTGGGCCCTAGCCCTCTGAGCAGACCGTGGCAGAGCACGAACGTTTTCGGGGATCTGAAGGGGGAAACGGCCCACAGCAACGATTCGCGCGTGCCCGATCGTGCTGCCAGGCAGCCGGCGCTGGATGAGAAGGCGTCGCGGTCGCGAGGCTTCGGTTGTTCAGCAAGCGTCACGCCAATCCACTCCAGCTGGTCGAGCAGCTCTCGCGTTGCCTGCTCTCGAGGGAAAGTTGCTGATCAGCTGGCGCGGCGACTGGTCAGACGACTGGCGCGGGCACGGCGTTGCTCAGGGGAGCTCCAGCGTTGGCACGCAGGTCGTCACTGGTGCCCTCCAGGCGTGCTCGGAGGGTCTTTGCAGATCCGTCTCTGGAAATGCGGCAGGGCATTGCGCAGCAGAGCGGAAGGATCGCTGCCGCATTGCCGGGGGGAAGGCCGCGGCGGCGGGGTGATGCGCCAAGAGGTTGACGACAAAGCCCGCAGCGAGGGGCTAAGCACCGGGGCCGCAGGCGTTGCTTCAGAGCCACCGAATCCTTTCATGGCTGATTGAGTCCTCTCAGGGACTTTGTCACAACAGCCGGCCAGCCCCCACAGCCAGCCCGAGCGAAGACCCGCCGAGGAAGGCAAGCGTAATCCGCGCTCAAACGTTTCGCGAAGATCTCCAGCACGATTTCGCACCGGTACCACGATCGAGCTCGTGGCCAGGTCTGGAGAGTGTCGAATTCTTCATGTCAAACGGCCAAGGGCTCGGCCTTCGTGCGCACCAAGCTGAAAGGGCGTTCAAATGCGGCAGCGGTGTCGATCAAGACTTTTCGCGCCGGTGAAACCGTTGCACAGGCCGTGCTCGGAGAAATCGACGCTTCAGCTGACATACATGGAGCCGAGGACTTCGTGTTCATGGCATGGCGAGTTTTGAAGAAAACAACGCCGTCGCCAACAGATCGGCGACGGCGAAGTATCAAGGAGGGCATGGAGGGAATGTGGTGTAGTGGAACGACGTGCCGCTGGACAGTGGAACTTCAATCGTGTCCTGGAAGGTCACAGACTGATCGGCGGTCAAGGGTGACACCGCCACGGGGGGCAACCAACGGCCATCGTCGAAAACGGGCCCAGATCATGTTGCCCTGTTCATAAACGATTGGGAGAAGATAGATCCCACGCCGCAACGCACAGCTATCCGGCAGGAGTCCCTGAGGCAACATGCAGCTCGATGCATGACCAGCTCATCGTCTGCTTCGCGTCCTGTGAGCAGAGCGAAATCAGGGAGTTCAAGCTCGATAGGGGACGACTTCCTCGGCTTGAAGTGCGCCGCAAGTCTGCTGCCCTCGGTGCCCTATGCCCGTGCCCAGGCCCTGCGGCACTGTACAGCTCGGCTCAGGCGTCGCCGGCAGCCAGGACGCCCCTCGGTCCCACCGGCCTGCCCTGCCCGCGCGCCGATCTGGTCGAGATCACCGCGCCGGATGGTGGCACCTTCTACCGGGCGGCGGCCGGATGAATCGCCGTTTGTTGAACTCGGCAGCGATCAGGTTGGAAGCGGTATGCATCCTCAAGCGGAATGAAGCTGATGAACGAGCTCGAGGCTGAAGTGAGTTTGGCGTAATGGGGTCGAAATCCTGGTGGAAACGGCCAACCGGTGGAAATATGGCCAGGTGCTGGTGGCGGCCTCAAACCAGGCTGAACAGGGGCGCCGCTCACCAGTCCCAGGCGGTTTCCAGGGCGTGCCGCATGCTCATCGATCGGCGCGATTCCAAGCAGCGATGTCGAAAACCTGGTGCCGTGATCCGTGTGAGGTGCGCAAGAAAGGGCCAGCCAGGCTGGTGTTCACTGCGGCATCGAAGCCAGCAATTGAACCGGATTAAGCCGGTCGTGGTCGCGCCAGGTCGCCATCCGGACCAAGGGCCTACTCGCGCAGGCGGCGGCAGCACCTCAGCCAACAGGTGTGGGTGTCAGGGGCCGATGAGTTTCACCTCTGGGATGGGAGCTGCCGCCAAGCGCTCCAGCACTGGAATAGCCAGTCTGCTCCTGCAGCCGAGCAGTCCGCTTTCGTCCGGCAATGGGATTGAGCCCGGCTGACCACGAACGGGGTTGGGGACAAAGAGACGGCAGAAGGCCAGCGCACTCCAGTGCGTCCACAGGGCGGTGGGCCGAGCTGCTGGGCCACCGCTGCAGGGGGGATGTGGGTGGTGAGCCAACGGCGTGTTGGAGTCGCCAGGTTCCGTGGGGGAGCGGGCGGTGAACAGCATGGAGGGGTAATGGCGCTGTCACTGAGTTCCGACCAGCCGCCTCGGTCTGGCCCGGTAGGCGTGACCCGGCGCGTGGCACGGCTTTTTGGGGCGATCGGGCGGTGGTGAGGGCAGTGGGCACGGCCTGCGTTTCCAACAGCTTCGGCATGCTGCGTCAGCCAGGTGCACTGCCGAGCCGGCGGCAGGTCTCGGCCAGGGCAGATCGAGGAATTCGGATAGTTGGCGGGATTGGCCAGGGCACGGCGCTGTACCCCTGCAAGCGCATGGGGCTGTGCTCCAACCAGGCGGAACCGAAAGAACCACCAGGCCGGCCCTCCAGCTCGGGCGAGTGCCTTGGAGGGTCACCTCGACGCCGATGCCGGGCGGGATTCGAGGGAAGGGGATGCGCGCTGCCTACATGGAGTTGGGGATCGCCTCGCTCATGACGTTTGGTTCTGATTGGTTCAATGTTTTTCGGCCTGGACGGGGCTGCACGGGTGTGGGCAATCGATGGTGTCGTTTCTGGCGGAATACCAAATTTTACCAAGCCTGAACGTCTTCACGGGAGCCGCCTGTGGTCTGCTCCTTCGGTGGTCTCCGGCCAGGGCCCACTCGTGCCGGCCGTAATGAGCCTCCACTCATTTTGTGTACCGAAACGCTGAGCTTCTCTCGGCAGACAGGCGCGATAGCCTCTGGCGTAGCTCGATAGCGCAGCTGTGTAGCCCACTCACGGTCATAGCCGGCGGTTGCTTGACGCGGCGATTTTCGGCCCAGAAACTCAGGGCCATCGGGCTGAAGCTCGCAGCAAGCTGTCGAAGGACTCCACAATGTGCAAACTTGCAGCCCAGCAGGTGGGCGGCATAGCCAGGGTCTGGGCTGATGAACAGGGTCGTATCGCAGGTTCAGCAACTCGGGGCGGCTGGGCTGCGTGTAATTGGGGAAGAACAGCAGGCTGGGGGCGATGTCATCGACGTGGATGCGGCTGATACACTGGCCGGAGTTTTGTGATCATGCGGCGCTGCCATCACGCAGCTTTGAAAAGGAGTACGACGTTTGGGCATAGAATCGCCGAGCCGGACACTGCACCGGCAGGCCGCTTCCGAGCTGGCAGGCACCACCGAGGTGTTGGTGAGTGCCACGGACGGCAGGGACGTGACCCGTGTTTGCCAGCTGGCGCCGCTCCTCGCCAACTGCGCTTGCAATGGCTGGGCTATCTCTCCACACTGGGGTCTACGGGATCAGGCGGGGCTGGGTTGGCGAGGGCTGAAAATAAGAAAGAACCGTGATCCAAGGCCGGGTCTGCCGCGCAGCCAGGCCCGGCTCGCCTGCGAGAGCCTTGCTCGGAAGCGGCTGCCCGGTGCAGTGGTTCCGGCTGCCGGGCGACTATGCCCGGTCGTACTCCTTTTCAAAAAGCCTGCGTGATGCAGCGCAGCCGCATTGACCACAACCCGGCCAGGTGTTCAAGCCGCATCAGTCGATGACATGCCTCCAGCTGTGTTCTGCCGCCAATTACGGCAGCCAGCGCCCGAGTTGCTGAACTGGCGATGACGAGCCCCTGTTCATCGAGCAGACCCTGGGCTATGCCGGCCACCTGCTGGCTGCAAAGTTGCCATTGGTGGAGTTCCTTCGACCAGCTGGCTGGCGAGCTCAGCGTGGACTGAGTTTTTCTTCTGGGCCGAAAATAGCGCGTCCGCAACCGCGTGCTAATGCGTGAGCTGGGCTGTCAAAGCTGCGCTATCGAGCTACCGCCAGGGGCCTATCGGCGGCCTGTCTTGCGGAGGACTCAAGCGGTGTCGGTACACCTAAATGACGTGGGAGGCCCATCGGCGGCAGGAGTGGCCTGGCGGAGACACCGAAGGGCAGACACATGGGGCTTCGGTTGAAGACTGTTAGGCTTGGGCAAATTGGTATCCGCCAGGAAACGAACACAAATGATTGCCACCCAGCCCGTCGCAGCCCGTCCCAGCGAAAAGACATTGAACCCCATTTTTTTTTTTAAAGCAAGCCAACGGATCATGAGCGAGGCGTCTCCAAACTCAGGGTAGGCAGCGGCGCATCGCCCTCTCCCTGGAGATCGCGGCATCGTGCGTCGAGGTGACCCTCAAGGCACTCGCCGAGCTGGAGGGCCGGCTGAAGTGGTTGGTCGGTTGCCGCGCTGGTTGGAGCAGCCATGCCGGCCTTGCAGGGGGTCAGCGCAGTGCCCCTGGCCAATCACGCAACTATCCGATCCTCGATCTGCCCTGGCCGAGGACCTGCGCCCGGCCTGCGGCAGTGCGGCGCGGCCGGCCAGCTTCGCCGGGCTGACGGGCAGCAGCCGAGCTGGTGGAACGCGCAGTGCCAGGCCTCACCGCCGATGCCAAACAGGCCGTGTGTACGCGGCCGGTCGCTACCTGGGCAGACGGCGGCTGGCGGAACTCATGACAGCGCCGATCCCTATGCTGTTCAGCGCCGCTCCCCACGGAACTGGCGATCACACCTGTTGGCCATACCACATCCCCTGGCAGCGTGGCCCCAGGCAGCTCGGCCCGCCTGTGGAGCGCAGCTGGGAGGTGCTGCTGGCCTGTACTGCGGTCGTTTGTCCCAAACCGGCTCGTGGTCGCCGGTCAATCCCATTGCCGGAAAGCGGAGCTGCTCGGTGCGAGGGCAGGAGCTGGCTTGATTCCTCGTGCTGGAGCGCTGGCGGCGCTCCCATCCCGAGGTGGTAATCTCATACGGCCCGCTGCCACCCGCACCTGTTGGCTGGTGCTGCCGCCGCCTGCGCGGTGAGGGCCCTTGGTCGGATGGCTACTGGGCTGGTACACGACCAGGGCTTGATTCCCGTCATGTTGCTGGCCCTTCGATGCCGCAGTGAACCCCAGCTGGGGCTGCTTCTTGCGCACCTCAAACCGGATGGGCACCGTTCGGAAACATCGGGTGGCTTGGGGATCGCCGATCGATGAGCATAGCGGCCGCCCTGGAATACCGCTGGGAAGCTGGGTTGAGCGGCGCCCGATGTTTCAGCTGGTTTTGAGGCACCAGCACCTGGCGCATATTCACGGTGTGCGGTTTTCCACAGGATTTCGACCACTTGCACTCACTTCAGCCTCGAGCTCGTTTCAATGCCATGCTTCATTGCTTCGAGGATGCAGACGGCTGTCAACCGTGATCCGGCTGCGAGTTCAACAACTGGCGATATCGCGGGCTCGCCGCCGGTAAGAAAGGTGCCCACCATCGGCCGCGGTGATCTCGACAGATCGGCGCGCAGGGAGGGGCAGCCCGGTGGTGTGGATCCGAGGGGGCGGTGGCCTGGCTGCCGCTGACGGCTGAGCGGAGCTGTGTACAGTGGCCGCAAGGGGCCTGGGGCAGCGGTAGGGCAGCCGGGGCAAGGCAGATTGAGGCGCAACTTCAAGCCGGAAGTCGTCCTTCGAGCTTTGGAACTCACTGAATATCGCTTCTGCCAAGGACGCGGCAGAACGATGGAGCTGTATGGTCGACTGCATGGGTGCCTAGGACTCCCTGCCGAGTATAGCTGCGTTGCGCGGTCGATCTTGATCTTCTCCCCAATCGTGATGAACAGGTGGGCACCAATGATCTGGGCCCCGGTTTCGAGATGGCCGGTTTGGTGCCCCCGTGGCGGTGGTCCAGCCTTGACCCGGGATCGGTCCTGTTTGGTGACTCCAGGACGACGGAGTTGGGAAGTTCCACTTCCACGGCACGGTCGTTTCCACGACACACATTCACTCCATTGCCGCTACTTGATGGTACTTGGCGGCGTGCCGATCTGTTTGGCGGACAGGGCGGTGGTTCTTTCAAAACTCGGCCATGTCCATGAACACGAAGTCCTCGGTTCCATGGGGTTCAAGTGACTGAAGCCCGTTCGATTTCTCGAGCACGCCTGGGTCAAACGGTTTCACCGGCGCGAAAAGGTCTTGTCGACAACGCTGCCGCTTTTGAACTGCCTTTCAGCTTGGTGCGCACGGAGGCCGATCCTTGCCGGTTGACATGAAGAATTCGACGACTCTCCAGACGCTGGCCAATTCGAGCTCGATCGTGGTCGGTGCGAAAGTCGTTGCTGGAGATCATTCGGCGGCACGTTGAGCGGGATTTCGTACGGCTGCCCTTCCTCGGCGGGTCTTCCGCTGCGCTGGCTGTGGGGGGCTGGGCCTGCTGGTTGTGCAAGTCGCTAGGAGAGACTCAATCAGCAGAAGGGATCGGTTGCTCTGAGCAACGGTTCTGCCTGGCCCGAGGGCTGAGCCCTGCTGCTGGCGCGTTGTCGTCCAACCTCTTGCGGGCACCCGCGCCGCTGCTTCCCCCGGCAATCGCGTCAGCGATCTTCCGCTGTGCTGCGCATGGCCTGCGATTCCAGAGAGGATCTGCAGACCTCCAGCCCACGCCTGAGGGCAAGTCAGTGACGACCTGCGTGCCAAGCGCTGGAGCTCCTGAGCAACGCCCGTGCGCCGCGGCCCAGTTCGTTGTGACAGTTCGCGCGCAAGGCTGATCAGCAAGCTTTCCCCTCCGAGCAGCAGCACGGCCGAGGCTGTCGGACCAGCTGGATGCTGGATTGCGGACGCTTGCTGAAGCAACGAAGCGCCGCGACCGCGACGCCTTCTCACCAGCCGGGGCTGCCTTGGCACGATCGGCAGCGCGGAATCGTTGCTGTGGGGGCCGTTCCGCTTCGAGATCCCCGCCAACGTTCGGTGGCTCTGCCACGGCTGCTGCGGCAGGGCCACGATCGAGCTGGGCCACCACCAAGGGCAACCGTTACCGCCGGTGGTCGACGGCTACAACGCCCCCTCACGGCCGGGCCTTCGTTGATCTGGTTCAGCGCGGCTTTCTACGACGCTGCCGTCTGGCCGCGCCGAGGACTTCATATTGCTTCCGACCGGAGATCCATCGTGGCCGCGATGGCTACTATTCGATCCCACAGCAGCAAACGCTCCGCGTTTCTCTGGAAAATCATGGTGCCCGGCGAGGCCAGCCTTCTACTAACCAGACAGTTCGAGATTGGGGATCTTAGGCACCCCCGTGCTTCCTTCGCACCAAGGGAACATTGGGCTGGCCCACCTCGATGAGCCCTCGGACGATGGTCGTCGTTTCTTTTCTGTTCCTGTTTAGGCGGACTACCCGCGCTGGCCTCAACTTGGAATCGCACGGCCGCTACCGCCGCCTTCGGCTATGTGGTCGATGGTTTGAAGGTGCTCGAGGAGCTGACCGGGAGCGGATGGGATTTGTTAAAGCCACCGGGTGTGCTGAGGGGCGAGAACTCTGCGGCGCCATGGCTGAGGGCACGCTGATCCGACCCTGGTGACTGGGCGCATCAGGGCTGCTGGAGCGATCGGCCGCTTTGTTGTTGTGACGCCGCCCGAAGCTCGATGATGATGCGGCTCTGCTGCAGAACGCAGCGGAGGTGTGCTGGTGCTCACCACCGATGTCTTGGTGGAAGGGTTTCACTAGTGATTGCACTCTCGAGTCCCGAGGAATCTGGGCTGGCGGCGCGCAGCCCGCCATCTCTCTGATCTGGCGGCGATGGGCTGCCAGAGGTGATCGGGTCTCACCGTCGGCCTGGTGGCGCCACCGCACTCCGTGGAGCTGGGTGGCGGGGGTGTACCGGGGCTGGGCAGGCCCTCGATCGCTATGGGTGGGGGCGATCTGTTTGGCGGTCGATTGCAGCAGCGCCAGAGGCTGCTGGCGATCCACCGCCTGGGAGCCTGGGGCCGCGGGGCGATCGGCGCCGCGATTGGCCGGCCGGAGACGGTTGATCAGCAACCGGTGCCATGGCCGTGAGTCGGCTCGTCTGGCGGTGCTTGGCCGGGAGCCGTCGCGGCCTCCTGCGCCAGCTTGCCTGGACGGGCTGGCGTGCCTCACCGCCGCCCCAACCCGCTTCGACGCGTGGACGCTTTTGGTCGACGCAGGCCGCGCTTCAGCTGGCGGGGTGGCCCGGAGCCGACAGCGTGATGGCTGGCTCGCCGCTGTCGGGGATTGCCCGCACAGCGGTTTGCGATGCTAGCGTCGACCGCGGTGCCCTGCCGATGGCCGCCGGCAGATAGCCATCAGGCGAAGCCTGGTGTCATGGGGGGAGTGAAGATTTTTCGAGTTGATCCTGGCCCATGGATGCGCCTGCGGCGAGGCCTTGACTAAGCTGCATACGAGAGAAGCATAGACTACTGCGCGGCTACGGTTTTCAGAGGCAGGCGAAACCTGAACTGGTGGACGAGACGAAGCATGAGACAATAGGAGGATGATGGAGTATCATAGATTTCACTGAGGGCCTTGAAGAGTTGGCCGGCAAGGTCAGTCAGGCTGACTTGATCCGGCCCAGGTTTGCGGCGACCAATTTCGGCAGGTCGACGAACTCCGACTGGCTGTAACCCCACATCGTTGTCGTGACAGGCAGATCAATTTGCACCATGGTTGTCGGCCCATCCACCAGGTGAGGTAGACGTCAAACGAGGCTGAAATATAAGTAGAGAGATAGATAGAAAACCAGGCAGATGCAGTACTTGATGATTTTTTCATGCATTTTGCGAGGCATTTTTTGTTGGACTTCTTCCCCTTCTTGCTGTGCGCGGCTGCACTCACTCACAGGTCCCAGCGACATCGTTCGGGGTCGGAACCCCATGGCAATGCGCGTTGAGCTCCCTGCCATCCTGCGGATAAACCAACGCCACGGCTTTGGGCGGCGCCAAGTTGAAGTGGGGACGAATGTTGATCGCCGCAGCCCGGGCGCCGGCGCAGATGCGATGGCTTGCATAAGAATTGCGCTGGTTCACGCTGTATAGCGTTGTGGGTCGTGGCTCATCGTTTCCTTTGATGATCCGAGTGTCTGGTCAGGGACATTGACAATCGGAGCTAGGCTTGGTGGTGGAACGGCGTTGCTTGAGGACAGGTCGATAATCGGCTGGTTGTAAGCACCTGCGTTGACACCGCCACAACGGTGCCGATGCGGGACCCTTTGCCGGGGGCCGTGATCAGATTTTTTGGCCGAGCTGGATGTGCTTGCTTGCTCCATCTTTGTCAAATGGAGACGCCTGTGGCTTCGAATCACCAGATCCACTCCCATTCTTTTCCAGGGAAGGTTCAAGGGTTGGCGTCTGAGAGCTAACGTACGTTTGGCGTTGATGGATGAGTTTGAATCTTTGCGTAATCAACCTCAGCATTAGAATGCTTGCGAGCATCGATCGTATTGAAGGAGATGCGGCGTTGGGTGTGCGGATCAGATTGTGTCGTTTG
>Ga0163217_1057485_pt1 | contig 17187 bp, 19 predicted proteins | sample SynspAceP_FD_185933 | JGI IMG/M metagenome (GOLD analysis project Ga0163217, IMG submission 185933) | Saline lake microbial communities from Ace Lake in Antarctica - Synechococcus sp. Ace-P (PacBio error correction) | ecosystem: Environmental > Aquatic > Non-marine Saline and Alkaline > Saline ...
AAAGTAAAGGGAAGGAGAATTTCCTTTGAAAAAAAAAAAAAATTTGGGCCCCCTTTTTCCGGGTTTTTTTTTTGTTTTTTTTTTTTTTTGGGGGCCCCCCCCCGGGGGGGGGGGGGTCCCCCCGCCCCCCCTTTTTGGGGGGGGGGAAAAAAATTTTTTTTTTTTTTTAATTCTTTTTTTTGTTAAAAACCCCCCCTTTTTTAAAAAAAGAAAAAAAAAAAAAAAAAAAAAAAAAAAAAAAAAAAAAAAAAAAAAAAAAAAAAAAAAAAAAGGTCCCCTTTTTTTTTTTTTTTTTTTTTTTTTTTTTTGGGTGAAATTTTTTTTCCCCCCCCCCAAATTTTTTTTTCCCCAACCCCAAAAAAAAAAAAAAAAGAAAAAATTGGGGGGGGAAAAAAAAAAAAAAAAAAAAAAGTTTCCCCAATTTGGGGGGGCCCCGGGGGGGGGGGGGGTTGTTTTTGGCCCCCCCCCCCCTTTTCCCGGTTGGGGAAATTTTGGGCCCCCCCCCCCCCCTTTTTGCACATTGGGGAAAAAAAAAAAAAAAAAAAATTCCCTTGTTTTTTTTTTATTTTTGGGGGTTTCCCCCCCCCGGGCCTTTTCGGGGGGGGTTTCTTACGGCGGCCCCCCCCCCCCCTTCAAAAGTTTTTGGCCCTTTTTTTGGGGGGGCCCCAAAAAGGGGGAAAATTGGGCCCAACCCAAACTTTCCCCAAAAAAAACTTGGGAAACCCCTGCAAAAATTTTTTTGGTTTGAACCGAAAATTTCCCTTTTTAAATCCGCAAAAAACTAACGAAATCAAAAAAAAATGGGGGTTAAAATTGAAAAAAAGTTTTTTTTTTTTTGCCTGGGGGGGGGGGTTTTAAAAAAAATTTGGGGTGGACCCTTCTGGGGGGCCTTTTTCTTGGGGGTTGAAAGTTAAATTTTGGTTTTTTTCCCCCCGGAAAGAACTTGGGCCCAAAAAAAAAAACTGTTTTTTTTTGGGAATTATAGGTAATGGCCCCCCTTTTTTTTTTTGGCCCCCGGCGGGGGGGCCTCCCCAAATTCCCTTGGCCCCCTTGCCAGGTTTGTTTTTTTTTTTCCGGGTTTTTCCCCCTTGTTTTTGGAAAAAATAGCCGCCCCTAGGCCTCCCAAAAAACATAAGCCCCTTTAATTCCCTAAGAACAATTTAATTTTTTTGTTTTTAAAAAAAATGAAAAAAGAAAATGGGGCCGGGGGGTGGACCCCTGTGTTTCCCCCCCTTTTTTTTTTTTTTTTTTTCCCCGCTGTTGGTTTTTTTAATTGCCCCTGTTTTTTTTTGGTAATTTCCTTTTTAAATTTTTTTTTTAAATTTGGGCGTTGGAGGGAAAAAAAAAAAAAGGAAAAAAAAAAAAGAAAAAATGCCCCCTTTTCAAAAAAAATTGAAAAATTTGGGGGAAAAAAGGGAATAAAAACGATTTGGGGGGGGGGGGTTTTTTTTTGGCCCCTTGGTTTTTTTTTTATTTCCTGGGGGGGAAAAAGAAAGGATAAGTTTTTTTGGGGGGTTAAACCGTTTTTTTTTATGCCTTTTTTTTTTTTCCCTTTTCCTCCCTTGGGTTTTTCGAAAAAATTTTAAAAGAAATAAATTGAAAAAAAAAAATAAAAAAAGAAATGAAAAACGAACCCTTTTTTTTTTTTCCGTGTTTTTTTTACAAAATAAATCAATTTTTTTGGGGAAAAAAACTAAATTAATTTCTTGGGGAGCCCCCCCGTTGTAATGGAAAAAAAATTATGTTTCCGCCCGGGTTTCCCTTTTTTTGGGGTTTTTTTGGAAAGAAGAAGGTGGAAAAAATTTTTGGGGGAAACCCCTCCTTCAAAAAATTTTTAAAAAAATTAGCCGGGGGGCCCAAAGAACAATGCCCCCCGGGAAAAATTAAAATACCCTGGTTTTTTTTTCCCAAGTACTTTAAACTAAATTCCCCGGTTTTTTTTGAAAAAAAAGAATTTTTTTTTTGGAAATTAAAAAAAAGGCCGGGAAAAAGAAACCAGGAAAGGTTGGAGGACCTTTTTTGGGGGGGTGGGGGATTTTTTTTTTTTTTTAATCCCCTTGGGGAAAAAATTAAAAGCTTCCCCCCCCAAAAGATTCATCTAGATTTTAAAAACATTTAGGGGGTTTTTCCCCCCCCCCCAATTTTCTAAAAACAAGTGTTTGAAAAAAAAAAATTAAAAAAGAAATTAGGAAAAAAAAAAGAAAATTTTTTCCTTTTTTTAATTTTTTTTTTAATTAAACCGGAAAAAAAAAGGGTTTTTTTTTTTGAAAAACGAAAAAAATTTATTTTAAAATTTTTGGGTAAATGTTTTTAATAAATTTTTTTTTTTTTTTTGGAAACTTAAAAAAAATTTTGGGGTGTTGTGGGGGGAAAAAACCCCCCTTAAAACTCCTTTTAAAAAAAACTTCGCCTATAACAAACAAAAAAAAAATAATTGAAAAAAAACAACCCTTTTTAAAAAAAAAACAAATTTTAAAAATGGCCAAATCCCCCCCAGAAGGAAAAAAATCCTCCCCCCCTCCCTTCCTTTCTCCCTTCCCTTTCTCCTCACTCCCCCACTGGGGCGAAAAAAAAAAATATTTTTTTTTTTCTTGCTGGGAAAAAAAATCATTTATCCCCTTTTGCGCCAAAAAAAAGAAAAACAAATCCCCACCCCTGAAAAAAAAATGCCCCCTTAAAGTCCCAAGGCCCCCAAATTGGGGGAGAATGACCCCACCAAAAAAGGTTATTTATATATTTTTGAAAAGAAACCCTTCCTCCCGTGTTCCCAAGAAAGGCACCCCCTTGAAAAAAATTTAAATGATATATTTCCCCCAACAAAAATCTTAAAAAAAGCTTAAAAAAAAACCTATACTGGAACAAACACCTCTTTTTCTTTTCCCAAAAATGGGGCAAATAAGTTTTTTTTTTCAAAAAAGAAAATCCCAAGATCTAGGCCAATCAAAAGAAAGGGCCCCTTTGTTGATAAAAATTTTCTTATCTTATTTTGGGGGAAAAAAATTTTTCCCGAAAAATTGGAAGTGGAAAAAATAAAAAAAAAAAAAAATCCAAAAAAGGGTGAAAAAAAAAAAAATTTATCCCAAATTTCCCCGGACTTTGGGGCCCCAGAACATCCCCCCCTTTTTTTTTTTTTTTTTGAAAAAAAATCAAAAAAAAAGGGGAAAAAAAAAAAAAAAAAGGTTTTTTTTTTTTTTTTTTTGAAAAAAAAAAAAAAAAAAAAAAAACCCCCCCTTTTTTTTGGGGCCAAAAAAAGAAGAAAAATTCCTGCCCCTTTTAAATAAATTTGGAATTGCCATTTTTTTTTAAGAAACCAAGTTTAAAGGTTTTTTGCCGGCCCCCCCCCCGCCAAGAAAGTTTTTTTTTTTTTTTTCTTTTCCCCCTGAAAGTTTTTTTTTTTTTTTGATTATCTAAAAAATTCCTGTTTCTCTTGGAAACGTAGCCCACTTCAAAAAAATTTTTTTTGGAAAAACCATTTTTATATTTTCAGGCATCAAAGAAAAATGAAAATTTGGTATATAAAAAATGGGCCCCCCAAAACCCAGCGGCAGGCCCACAGGGATAACATTTTTTTTCTTAAATAAGCCCAAAAAAAACATTTTTCTCCCCCCGCGGGAAGAACAAATCCTATTCCCACCCTAAAATTTTTCTGGAGAACAAAAAACAAAAATTCTATGAAAAAAAAAAAAACAGTTATTCCTATTCTTGAGCGGGTTAGGGAACCTTTTCCCCCCACAAAAAGAGATTTTTTTGGAAAAAAAAAGAAAACCAACTTTGGTGGCCGGAACAAACAAAAAAAACCCCCTTAGCCCCAAACACAACACAAGAAAAAAAAAAAAAACCCAAGAAAAAAATTGCGGGGGAAAAAAAAACAAAAAACGCGGGGGAAACCCAAAAAGGGCCCCCAGTAGGTCAAAAATTTAAAATCCTGGGGGAAAAAAAACCTAAAGAAAAAATTTAAATGTTTAACTGAAGTTGGGGGGATTTTATAGTCCCAAGGGAAGGGAAATAAAATTCCTTTTTTTTTTTTTTTGTAAAAAGTGGGAAAATCGAAAAAGAATAAAAAAAATTGGGGGGGGCGAAAAAGAAAAATAAAAAGAAAACCCCCTAACCATGTTTTTTTTTTTTTTAAGGGGGGGAAATTTTTTTTGGAAAAAAAATTTTTTTTAAAAGATAAAAGAAGGTTTGGGGAAGAAAAGGTTTGAAAAAAAAAAAAGCCAAAAGCAAAGGGGGAAAAAACCCTTTCAAAAAACCCCCCCCTTTTTTCCCAAAAAACAAAAGGGAAAAAAAAAAAATTTTTTTTTTTGGCCCCGCGCCCAGTGTTTTTCCAAAAAAAAATTTTTTTTTTTTGTTCCCCCCTAAAAAAATTTCTGGCCCAATTTGTCCCAGGGAAAGAAAAATAAAAAAAAAATTTTTGAAAAAAACATTCAAAAAAATTTTAAGCGTTTTTGGGTTTTCCGTTAATTTCTTTTTTTAAAAAATTTGCCCCCAAAAATGTTTTTGGGAAAAAAAATAAAAGCCCTTTTTTTTGCCCCCCCAAGGGGGTTTTCCCCAAAAAAAATTTTTAGGGGGCCCAGATGGGCCCCCCCCCCCCTCCCAATCCTGAAAATCAAATAAAACCTTCAAACCTTTTTATTAAATTTTGTTAAGAAGTAAACGCCTTTTTTGGGGGGGGGTACAAAATCCCCCCCCCCCCCCCTGGGGAAAAAAAAGGTTTAAATTGGGAAAAAACCCCCCCTAAAGGTTTTTTAAAAACCACAATTTTTTAAAAATTTTAAACCCACCCCCCGTGGAAAGAAAAAAAAAAAAGAAAAAAAAAAGAAAAAAAATAAAGTTGGGGAAATGCCCCCAAATAAAAGGTTTTTTTAAAATTTTGGAAATGGGACTTTTTTTTTCCAAAAAAATACCCCGTTCCTCCATATTTTTTTTTTCTTCTTATAAATTAACTGGGGGGGGGGGTTTTTTTTTTTTTTTTTTTGGGAAAATATGCCCCAAAAAAGGTTTTTTTTGGGAAAAAATAAATTGAAAAATTTTAAACTTCCCCCTTCTTTTTTTTAAAAAATAAAAAGACCCAAAAAAAGGGGAAATTTTTCAAGGATGAAAAAGTTTCAAGGGTTTTAAAAAAGTGTTGGGGGTTTTTTTTTTTAAAAAAAAATTTGGTTTTGAAAACAACAAATTTTTTCCCTTTTCCCCCCCAAGGGTCCAAAAAAACAAAAAAAAACCTTTCTCCCCCAAATTTTTTTTGCGGGGAACCTGTAAGGGAAAAATGTTTTTTTGCCAGAATAAAATTGTTTAAAAAATCAAAAAACATTTACCCATTTTTTCCCCCCCGCCCCTTCCCAAACCCCCCTTTTTTTAAAAAAAATAAATGCCCCGGGGGTTAAAAAACCCAAATAAAATTAAAAACCCCAATTTTTTTTAAGGGGGAAAGATAAGAAAGGGGGTTTTTTTTTTTTTTTTTTTTTTTGGAACCCCCAAAAAAGGGGGTTTCCCCCCCCCCCCCTTTTTAATTTTCCTTAAAAAAAAAAGGAAAAAGTGGAATTTATGGGAAAAAAAGGGGTTTGTTGGAAAGAAAAAAAGGGTTTTCCCCGGGGGGAAAAAAAATTTTGGAAAATTTTATTAGTGGGGGCCCCAGAATAAATTTTCCCCCCAAAAAAATAAAGTTTTGGTGGGGGGGGGGAAAAATTGTTGAAAAAAAAAAAAACAATAAAATCCTCCCTAAATAAAATCCGGTTTTTTTTTTTGGGGGAAAAAAAAACAATGGTTTCCCTTTTAAAAATAAAATTTTTTTTTATGAATTCTTTTGTCCTAAAAACTGCCCCCCTTTTCGGGCCCAATCGGAAAAAAAAGATTTAAATCAATATTTAATTGGGCCCCGAAATAATTTTTTACGGAAAAGAGGGTATAAAAGTAAGACAAAACCCAAAATACAAATTGGGGGGGGAACCCCGAATAAAAAAACCAAAAACCCAAATCCCCAAGGTTTTTTGGGTGGGAATAATCCTAAAAGGGGGGGGCCCCCTTTTCCCAAGCAAATTTCCCAAAAAAAAATCCTCCCTTTTAAACCAAAAAAAAGGGCCCCCAAAAAAAATCCCAAAATCTAGGAATCTCAAGGGGCCTTAATTTTTTTTTTTTTTTTTTTTTTTGGACTAGGAAAAAAGTGAAGGCCCAGAAAAAGAACACAAAAAAAAAACCCTTAAAAAATTTTTTTTTGAAAAAAAATAAGTTTTATTAAAGGGAAAATTTTTAAAAGTTTTTTTAATAAAAATGGTTTTTTTTCCCTGTTTTTCCCAAAAATTATTTTAAAAAGTTAAAAAAAACCCCTTTTTTCCCGAAATTTTTGGTGGAAGGAATTTTTTTTTATGTTGTTTCCCCCCCTTTGGGGGGGGGGGCCCCCCCCCCTGGGGGGGAAAAAAAAAAAAAAATAAGCCCCCCATTTAAAATCAAAGTCCCCAAAAATTGAACCCTGGGGGAAAAAAAAGGTTGGTTTTTTTTAGGTTACAAAAATTTTTGGGCCCCCCCCCCCCCCCTAAAGGCCTCCCCCCCGGAAAAAGTTTTAAATTTTTTTTTTTAAAAAGCACAAATTTTGGGGGTTTTCCCCCCCCCCCCCCCCCGGTAAGGGAAAAAAAATGTTTTTCCCGCCCCAAAAAAAGAAAATTTTTTTTTTTTTCCCCCCTTTTTTTTACAAAATCAAAACCCTAATTAAAAAAACCCTTTTTTAAGAAAAAAATTAAAAAACCCCTTTAAAACCAATTAAAAGGGTGTTTTTTTTTTGGGGGAAAAAAAAAAAGAAATGTAAGAAAAGTTTAATTTGGGGAAAAAAATAACCCCCCCCCCCTTTTTTTTTCACCCGGAAAAAAAAATTTTTTCCCTAAAATTTAAAGCCCCCCCCAAGAAAAGGGGTTAGTTCCCCCCCAAGAAAAAAAAAAAGAAAAAAAATTTTTTTTTGACTACCCCCCCTTTTTTTACTTTTTTTTTTTTTAAAAAAAGCAGAAAAAGTAAAAAAACTAATTTTTTTGTGGGAATAAAAAAAAGACGAAAAAAAAAAAGGCCCTGTTTTTTAAGGGACCCCCTTTGGGGGGAAATTTGAAAAAAAATTTTTTTTTTTTTTTTTTTTTGTTAAAAGGCGGGTTAAGTTTAAAAATTTTTTATCAAAGTTCCCAAAAAGTTTTTGGCCCCACCGGCCCTTGGGCCCCCCCCCCCCTCCATAAAATTTCCCGGTAAAAAAACCCCCTTCCCCCCCATTTTCAGTTTCCTTTTCCCCCTATTTTTTTTTGGGTTCTCATATCCAAATGCCCCCGGGGGGGGGGTTTTTTTTGAAAAAAAAAAAAAAAACAGCCCAAAAAAAAAAAAAAAAAAACCCGAAAAGTTTTGGGGAAAAAAAAAAAAAAAAATCATTTTTTTAAATTTCCCCCCGGAAATCAAAAAAGAAAAAAAAAAAAAAAAATTTTTCCAAAAAACCGTTTTTTTTTTTTGGGAAGACGGTTTCCCAAAAAAAAAAAATCCGGGGGGTTTTTTTTTTTTTCCTTTGAACAAAAAAAAATAAAATTTTTGATTTTTTTTTTTTTTTGAAAAGTTTTTTTTTTTTTAAAAAAAAAGGGATAAAAAATAAGCCGGGGGGAATTTGAAAAAAAAAAAAAAAATTAACCAAAACTTTTTTTTTCCCCCCAAAAACTTATTCAAAATCCGAAAAAATTAAAACACTTCAAAAGGAAAAAAAAATTTTAAAAGACTGGAAAAAAATGGCCCCCCCCCCCCTTTTTTCCCCCCCCCCCCCTGTTTTTTCCCGGAAAAAAAAATTTGGGGGTTTTCCCAGAAAAAATTTCCCCCTTTTTCCCCCCCAGTTTTGGGGGTTTTTTAAAAGGTTTTTCCGGGGAAAAAAACCAAATTTACCCCAAAATTTTCTTTCAACCTTGGCCCCCCCCCCCCCGCCCCTTTTTTTCCCCAATCCCCCTCCCCCCAAGCCCCCTTGAAAAAAAAAGGGTAAAAAAGGGGGGTAGGGTTTTCCCCCCTTTCTTCCCCCCCCAATTCCCCCTTCCTTTCGGGCTCCGGAAAGCCGGGGCCCCCAAAAAAAATTCCCATGGTTTTTTTTTTTCCCAGGAAAAAAAATCCGGGGGGTTTTAAAATCTTGCCTTTTTGGGGGCCCTTTTGGGGCCGATTTAAAAAAGAAAAAAAAAAAAATTTTTTGACCCAAAAATAAATTCCCCCCTTGTTTGCCCAAAAAACGCCTTTTTTTTTTTTTTGAAAAAAAAGAAAAAAAAATTTGAAAAAAAAATCCAAAGAAATAGAAAAAAGAAAAAAGCGGAAAAAAGTTTGCCCCCCCTTTTTTTTTGGCCCGCTTAATTTCCCAAAGCTTTTGGGTTTTTTTTTTTTTTTTTTTTTTTTTTTTGGGAAAGGCCCTTTTCCCCCCCCCAGTTTTTTTTTTTTCCCCTCCCTTTTGGGCCCATATTCCCCTTGAAACAAAAGCCCCCCTTTTGTTTCCCCCCCGGAAAGCCAAGTTTTTCCAAAATTCCCGGGGAGTGTGGGCCCCCTCGTTTTGGGAAAAGGTTTTTTTTGGGAAACATTTGTTTTTTTAAATTTTTCCCGGGGAAAATTTTTTTATGAAAAAAAAAAAAAATTGTTTTTTTTAAAATTTAAATCCCCAAAAAATTTTTTAATCCCCAAATTTTTTTTATCCCAAAATAAACTCCCCCTCAAAAAAATAATTAAAAAAAATAAATTAAAAACCCCGCCCCAAATTTTTTTAAATTGGAATTTCAGCTTTTTTTTTTCCCCCCTTCAAAAATTAAAAACCCCCAAAAAAAAAAAAAATCCAAAGAAAAAAAGAAAAATCCCCCCCGAAAACCGGGAAAAAAACCCCATCTGGGCCCCTTTGTTTTTTGCCATAAAAAAAAATTAGGGCCCCCCCCCCGCTTTTTTTTCAAATTAAAAAGGCTTGCCCCGGGGAAAAAAATTTTTGAAAATTGTCCCCAGCGATTTTTTCCCTGGAAAAAAAATAAAAAAATTTTTTTTTTTGGGGGGGAAAAAATTAACCTTTGGGCCCAAAAAAAAGTTTTCAATTTTTGATTCCCCCCCAATCCAAATCTTTTCCCACCCCGCTTTTCCCCCCCCGGATCCCCTGGCCAGCACCTCTTTTTTTTTAAAGTTTTTTAAAATTTTTTTGGGGGAAAAAAAAGCCTGGGGGAACGGAAAATAGGTTTTTTAACCTTCGTTTTCCCCAGGCAAAGGCCCCTTCCCCTTTTTTTTGTACCCAAAAATAATGAAAAAGAATCCCCCCTTGGGGGAAAATTTTTGGGAAATTAAAAACTAACCCAAGTGAAAGGGGTTTTATTTCCCCTTTTTTGGAAAAAAAGAAAATTTCCCCCCCAAATCGAACGGGAATTTTTCCCTAAGAAAAAAATCTCTTTTCCCCTCTTTGCCCAAGTTTTTTTTGGGCCCCCCCCCCCCGGGGGAAATTTTTTTTTAAAAGAAGGTTGTTTTTTTTTTTTTTCCCAATAAAAAAAGGGAAACAGTCAAAACTTTTCCCCCCCCCAGGGCCCCCCTTTTTTTCAAAAAAGGCCCCAATAATTCTTCCCCTTTCCCCAAAGGGAAAAGAAAAAAATTACCCATCCCCCAGAAAAAAAAAGCCAAAAAAAAAAAATCAAAAAAAAAGAAAAAAAAAAAAAAAAAAATTAAAATTCCCAAATCCCAGCCCCCCCCGGGGGGGGTCCCCCCAAAGGGCCCCCCCCCCAAAAAAGCCCAAAAACCCCATCTTGGCCCCCCTGGAAAAAAAAAAAAAAAATTTTTTCCCCCACCCCAAAACCCCCCATCCCTGGCGCCCCCCCAATTAGGGAAAAAAAAAAAAAAAAATAGGCCCCCTTTTTTTTAGGGTAAATTTTGAAAAAAAAAAAAAAATCCTGGGCCGGGCCAGCGGGGAAAGGGGGCCCCCCGGGGGGGAAAAAAAAAAAAATTCCCCCCTGCCTTTCACGCCAGGGCCCCCCCGAAAAAGGGCCCCCCCCCCCTTTTTAAAGGATTCAAAAAATGAAAAAATTTCCGGTTTTTTAAGGAAAAAAAAATTTTTTTTTTTCCCCCCAAGGTTTTATTCCCCCCCCATTCCGGTTTTTTTTTTGCCCCCCAATCCAAAAAAAAGTTTTTTTTTCCCCCCCCCCCCGTTTTTTTTTTTTGGGGGGATTCAAAATTTGATTAAAAAAAAAATTTTCCTTTAAAGCAAATCATAAAAAAAAAGGCCGGGGAAAAAATGGGGGGTAAAAAAAAAAACCCAAATAAACAAAAAAAGGGTTTCAAAAAAATTTTTTCCCCCCCCCCCCCCCCCCCCCATGGAAATTTATCCGTTCCCCCCCCCTTTTCCCGTTTTTTTAAGAAAAAAGTAAAAAAAATGGTTTTGAAGAAAAACCCCGGAAGGGGTTTTTTTGGGGAAAAAAAAAAAATTTTTGCCCCGTTTTTTGGGAAAAAGCCCCCCCAATCAAATCCTAAATTTGGGAAGTTTGGGGTTGGGCCCCCCCAAACAAAAAATAAAAAAAAGGAATTTAAATTTTTTTTAAGCCCTTTGTTGGGGCCCAATTAATTGGGGAAAATGCCCCTTATTTTTTTTTAAAAATTTCCCCCTCCCCCCAAAGTTTGAAAAAACAAATTTTTTTTCCCCCCCCCCCCCTTGCCCCAAAAGAAAAAAAAAAAAACTGATTTTTAAGCAAAAAAAATTTCAAAAATTTTTTCCTTTCCCCCCCCTTAATTAAAAAAAAAGGGAAAAAAAATTTTTTTTTTTTTTTTTGTCCAAAAAAAAATTTTTTTGAAAATAAATCTAAAATCCAGAAACAAAAAAAAAAAAAATTAGGGAAAAAATTTTTGAAAAAAAAATTTTTTTTTTTTTTTTTTAAAAACCAAAATTCAAAATCAAAAAACCCCTGAAAAAAAAAATTTTTAGGGGGTTTGTTTTTTTAAAAACCCCCCCAAAAAAGCCCAATTCCCCAAAAAAATTTTTTTTTTTGGAAAAAAAAAAAAATTAATTTTTCCCCGTCCCATTTAAAAATTTTTTAAAAAAGTTTGTTGTTTTTAATGCCCCCCAAAAAGTGGGGGAAAAAAAAAAATTTTAAAAAAAATATTGGGGGGGGGGTTAAAGGTTCCTGGGCTTTTTGAAAAACCAGGAAAAAATTAAAAAAAAAGTTTTTTTTGGGGGGGGTTTTCAAAGTTGAATTTCCCCCAATTCTTGAAAAAAAACTTTTCCCAAAAACCCCTAATTTCCCAGAAACATTAATGTTAACACGAATTGGGTCCCTTTCTTTGGGCCCCCCTTAAAAAAGCTTTAAAATTTTAAAATTTTTCCCTTTTTCCCAAATTGGAAACTTTTAATAAAATGTAAAGGGCCCAACTAAGAAAAAAAAAACCCAAAAAAACCTAAATTTTTTTATTCCATAAACCAAAATAAAAAAATCCTGTAAAAGAAAAAGTTTGGGGCCCTCCCAATTTTACCCTTGAAAAAAAGGCAAAAAATTTTTTTTTTTTTTTTTTTAACCCTAATCCCCCCTAATGAACCTAAAAAAGAAAAAAAGTAAACAAGGTTTTTGGGAAAAATCCCAGCCGAAACCAATGACGACAGGCAATTCCCCCCCCGGCCCCCCAGGGGGGAAAAAAAAGCCAAAGCCCCCCCCCCCAAAATGGCCCTTTTTTTTTAAAATGGCCCCCCAAAACCTGGTTTTTTTTTGGGGAACAAAAAAGGGAAAAAAAAAAAAAAATTAAAAAAAAAAAAGTTTTTTGGAAAAAAAAAAAGCAAATCCCCCCCCCCCTTTTTGTAAGGGGGGAAAATTCCCGGGCAAAAAAAAAAAAAAAAAGTTGGGCCGGGCCCCCTAAAAATTGAAAAAAAAAAAAAAAAAGTAATCCCCCCCTGGGGCCAAAAATTAATGCCCCCCCAATCCCCCCTTTTCTGGAAAAATGGATTTTTTTGGGGGGGCCGGGTTTTTTAATTCCCAAGAAAAAAAACATTTTCCCCCCCTCAAACAAGGAAAAAATCATGGTGAAAAAAAAAAAAAATTTTTGGACCTGGGTTTTTTTTAAATTTTTTTTTTAAAAATACCAATTTTTGGGGGGGGGGAATCTTCCTTTTGAAACCGGGAATTTTTTTTCAAAAAATGGGGACCCCCTTTTTGGAGGGTGGGGCAATCGGGCCCCCCCCCCTTACTCCGGGCCCTTGGGGTTTTTTTTTTTCCAGAAAAAAAAAAAGGAAAATTATTCAAATCCCGCCCCCCCCCCCCGACCCCCTTCCCTATTTTTGAGTTCCCCCCCCCCCCCCCACCATTTTATTTTTTTTTTGGGGAAAACATTCAATTTCCCGATGCCGCCCCTGGTTTTTTTTAAAATCCCGCGCCCCTTGGGGCCCCCCCCTGGGCTTTTTTTTGGGGGGAAAAAAATAAAAAAAAAAAAAAACGCCAGGGGGGAAAGCAATCAATGGGGCCCCCCCCCCAATCCCCCCCCCCCCTCCCCGAAATAATTTGAATCCCGTTCCCCCCCTTTTTCCCCCATTTTTGGGGGTTTTTAATTGGGTTTTTGGGGGGGGGGGTCAACCCAATTTTTTCCCCCCCCCCCCTTCCCCCCCGGAAAAAAAATTAAAACAAAGGGGGGAAAAAAAACCCCCTACAAAAATTTAAATCCCGGTCCCCCTCCCGCCTTTTTTTTTGGAAGCCCTTCCGGTCCCCCCCCCCCACGGCCACCGAAAAAAAAAATCCCAAAAATTGGGAAAAAATTTTAAAATTTTTTTCCCCCGGGAAAAAAATGAAAAAAAGGGGAATTTAAAAAAAACGGGAAAAAAGGGGGGGATTTTTTTTTGGAAAAAAAATTTTTTCCCCCCCCGAAAAAAAAATTTGGGGGGCCCCCTTGTTTTCCCCCCCCTGGGGGGGCCCCTGGGAAACTTTGTTGGGGAGGGGATCTGGGGATAACTGGGCAAAATAACCCCCATATTGTCCAAAAAAATCCGGGCCAATTTGGGGAAAAAAAGCCGATTTTTTGGGGAAAAAATGGGTTCCCCCCAAACCTTTTTTCCCCCCCCTTTTACCCTTCCCCCGGCCCCAAAATCCCCCCTTCCCCCCAGCAAAAATTTCCCTTTCCCCCTGGACAAAAAAACTTTTCGCAGAAAAAAAATTGGCCCCCCCCCCCGCTCCCCCAAAGGGGGGTAAAATGGAAAAAAAAAATTAACAATGGCGGGGGAAAAAAATTTCCCTTTCCCCTGGAAAACCAGGAGAAATTTTATTTTTTAAAAAGGCCCAGTGGGAAAAAATATCCCCCCAATCAACCCCGGCCAAAAAAAAAAAACAGGGAAAAATTTTTTTAAAAAAAATTAAGAAAAATGGGCCAGTTGGAAGAAAGGTTAAAAGTTAATCCGGGGGCCCATAAAAGGGGTGGGGAAAAAGGCCAACGAAGAAAATGCAAGTAACTTGCCCCCAACTTTATTTTGGGGCCCTTAATCCCGCCCCCCCCAGACCTGGGCCCCCAAAAAGAAAGATTGAAAATTTTTTTACCCCCTAAAGGAACCCCTTTTTTCCCCAAAAAAAAAGAAAACTTCAATTGGGGGCCCCCCTAAAAAAAACACCAAAAATGAAAAATTCCCCCGCCTGGAAATTTTTTAAAGCCCCCCCTTCTTTGGAAAAAAAAGTTTTTTTTGGAATGGAAAGAACCCTCCCCACCCGAAGGCAAAAAGGGGAAAAAAGGGGTTTTTTTTTCCCTTCCCAAGGCCCCCCCCCCAAAAAAAAATTTTCCATGAAAATAAATTTTTGTCCTTTGGAAAAAAGGGGGGAAATTTTTTTTTTGTTTTAACAAGGGGGGGGATTGGTCCCTCCACCCGTAAACCGGGGTTAAAAAACCGCCCCCCCCCTTTTGGGGGGCCCCGGGAAAAAAAAAATCCTGGAAAAAACCATTGGGGGGGGAATTTTGCCCTTTAAAAAATCCCCCCGGGTCCCCCCCCCCCCCCTTTTCGGGGAAAAACAAAAATGGGGTTAAAAAAAAAAAAACGTTTTTTGAAATTTCCAAAAAAATCCAAAAATTAAAGAAAACCCTCCCCCGAAAAATTAAAAAGCCAACAAAAGGACCCATCTCCCCTTTGGTTTAAATCCCTTTCCCTTTTTCCCGGGGCAAACCCTGGGCTCCCTTGAAAAGAAAAATGGGGGGGCCCAGGTTTTCCCCCCCCCCCCGGCCCCGGGAAACAAAAAATTTTTTAACCGGGGCAAAAAAAAGGAAAAAAAGGGGAAAAAAAAAAGGCCCTTTAAACGGGGTTCCCCCCCCAAGCAAAGTTTTTTTTGTTTTTTTTTTTTTTTGAAAATTCCCCCGGAGCAGGAAGCCCAAAAAAAATGGAACCCCTCAAATTCGGGAAAAGAAAAAAAAAAAATCCCTGAGCCCAGAATTGGGGAAAAAAAAAAAAGGTTCCCCCCCCCCCTTCAAAAATCATAAGAAAAAAAAAAACAGGCCGGGGGGGGCCCCCGTAATACCCCAAGGCCCCCCCCTTTTTGGGGCCCCCTGATCGGTTTTTTTTTGGAAAATTTTGCCCCCCCCAAAGCTTTTTGGCTTTTCCCCCCCTCCCTGGCCCCCCCCTTTTCAAGATTCCCGAAAAAATTAAAAAAAGTTTCCCCCCCAAATTTTTTTTTTTTGCCCTCCCCTGCCCTTTCGGGAAAACCAAAAAAAAAAAACCCAACCCCTATTGGGCCCCCCCCCGGGCCCCCAGTTAAAAAAAGGGCCCCCCCTTTCCCCCTTCCCCCTTTTCCCGGGGGGTTAAAATTTTTTCGGCGGAACCCCCCTGGCCCCCAATCAAGGGGAAAAAAAAGCAAGGTGGTTTTTCTTTTCCCCCCCCCCCCCGAAAAAAGAAGGGAAAATAAAACCAAAATTTCCCCCCACCCTTTCCTTGGCTTTTTAAAATCCCCGGAAGGTTTTTCCCCTAATTTGGAAAAATGAAAAAAAAAAAAACACGGGGTTTCCCAATCCCCGAAAGGGGAAAAACCGAAAAATAGCCCCCAAATCATTGGTTTTCCCCAGATTTTTCCCCCGGCCCAAAAGCCGGGTCCCTTTTTTAAAACCCCGTTTACACGGGGTTGGGGGGGGAAGGACCCAAATTTTCCCCCCCAAATGGTAAAAAAAATCCCCCCCCCCCTTTTTTTTTTTCCCCAAGAAATTAAAATTTCCCCAATGAAAATGCCCCCCCCTTGGAAAAAAAAAAAGAAAACCCCTCCCCCTTTTGCCCCCTTCGGTTGGGGAGGGGTCCCCCTTTCCCCCCCCCCAAAATCCCAAAAAACTTTTTTTTTTTCCCAGAAAAAAAAAGGCCTTTTAACAAAAAAATCCCAAAGCCCCCGGATCCAAAAAATTGGGGTTTTGGTTTTAAAAAGCTTGGAAAAAAGTGGTTTTTATTTTTTTTTTGAAAAAAAAAGTTTTCCCCCCCCCCCCCCCCTCCCTAGGGGTAAAAAAAAATCCCCAACCCCCCCCCCCCTTTTTTTTGCAAGTTTTCCTGGGGCCCCGGGGAAAAAATTCAGCCCCCCAATAAGTTTGGCCAAAAAAGTTTACGCCCACAAAATTTCGTGGGCCCCTTTTTCCCCACCCCCCCTAAATGCCGGGGAAAAAAAAAAAAATTTTTTTTAACTAAAAACCCCCTCCCTTTTTTTCCAAAAACTTGCAGTTTTTCCCCTTATAACTTTTCCCCCTTTTTTTTTGCCCCGGGGTTTTTTTTTTTGGAAAGAAATTTTCCAACTTTGGGCCCCCCTTTTTTTAAAAAAATTATCCTTTTCCCCCCGTTTTTTCCCCCAGGGAAAAGAAAAAAAAAAAAATTCCGCCCAAAAATGTTTTTTTATTTCCCCCCCCAATTTTAAACCCTGGGGCCCCCCGGGCAATTCTTTTCCCCCCCCTGCGGGAGTTCTTTTTTTTCCCAAGAGGAAAAATTTTTTTTTGCCCCCCCCCCCCTGGGGAAATTAAGAAAAAAAAAAATTGGGGCCCCGAAAAGTTAAAGGGAAAAAAAAAAGTTGGGGGGGACCCCAAAAAAATTCCCCCCCAATCGGCCCCCCCTTTTCCCAAAATTAGCCCCCGGGGATTGGAAAAAAAAAAAACGATGGTAAAATTTTTGGCAAAGTTAAAATAAAAACCATTCCCTTCCCCCAACAAAGCTCCAAAGCCCCCCCCCCCAAAGGGGAAACCAAAAAGCGAACAATTTTCCCGAATCCAACCCCCCCCCCCCCCCCATCCCCCCGGGTACAAAATCCCCTCATCCCCGGAAGAAATTAATTTTTCCCATTGATTTTTCGCTTTTGGAACCCCGAAAAGGGGCCCCCCTTTTTTTTCAAAGCCCCCGGGGAAGACCGAAAAATATCCAAAGTTTTTTTTTTTTTCCCCCCTTTGTTAAAAGAATTTTCCGGAAAAAAGCCAAATGGGGGGTTAACCCAAACCATAAAACCCCAAAAAAATGGAAAAAAAAGAACGGAAAAACAAAATTTCGAAAGCATGGGGCCCCCCCCGCCAAAAAATTGAAAAATTTGGGCCTTTCCTGGGCCCCCCCCAAAAAAAGGGGTTTTTTTTTTTATCCAACAGCCCCCCAGGCAAGCCCCGCGGAATAAAACAGGCCAATCGGAAAAAATTTTTTTGAAAATGCTTTCCCCCCCCCCCCAAAAATAAAAAATGGAATTCCTCAATTAGAAGGGGTTCCCGCCCCCCCCCCCCCCCCCCGGGATGAATTAAAAATCCCTCCCCCTGGGAAAAAATACCCCAACGGGGGAGTTTTAGCCGGGCTCCCCCCCCCCAAAAAAAAAAAAGTCCCCCCCCCATTTTTTGAAAAAATCCCCCGTCCCCCCCCCAGAAAAAATCCCCCCCCCAATGTTTTTTAATTTAAAAAAAAAACAAAAACCAAGTCCCAAAAAATCCCATGGGATCCCTGTGGGGGGGGGGGAGGGAACAAAATTTTCCCCCCCCCCCCCTTGAATTTAAAAAAAAACCGCCCAAAAAGGGTTTTCCATTTTTTTTCCCCCCCCCCAAGAAAATTTGCCAAAAAAATTTTGCCAAAAAAGGAAAAAATTACTTTCATAGGCCCCCCCCCCCCCCCCCCCGCAAAAACTTTGCGGGGGAAAATCCCCTCCAAAAAAAAAAAAAAAGCCTTTGCTTTCCAAACCTTTTTTTTATTCCAAACTCCAAAAAACCAGTTGGCCAAATAAAAAAAAGGCACAATGGGCCCCCTTTTTT
>Ga0163217_1058565_pt1 | contig 17187 bp, 20 predicted proteins | sample SynspAceP_FD_185933 | JGI IMG/M metagenome (GOLD analysis project Ga0163217, IMG submission 185933) | Saline lake microbial communities from Ace Lake in Antarctica - Synechococcus sp. Ace-P (PacBio error correction) | ecosystem: Environmental > Aquatic > Non-marine Saline and Alkaline > Saline ...
TACACAAAAGGGCGAGGAAGGAAATTTTCCTGAAATTTCCCCCAGCGTCCCCCCCTTAAAGGATCCCCGAGTGGTTGCCTTCCGGATGGTGGCCTTTTTTTGCGGGCCTTCAGCAAAAAGGTGCTCGACCCAAGCAAAACTTCGAAATGCCAACCCGCGAAGGCCAAAGCCCTCTTTCCTGTTTTCCAGCAAAGATCATCCGCCCTGTTTTTCCCCCTAGAGCAAAAGAAGACGGAGCCGCGGGATCAATACTTCACATTCCCTCTGGAAACGCGACGCCGCTTGTTGGATTCAACTGAAAGCCAGGGCGATGTTTCGGAGCCGTCTTCGGCTCGGTCCATTACCACCTGCAATGCCTACGGCCGCGCGGGGTGCAATCGAGAATGAATCACGACGGGCCCGGTTCGGTCCGCCCCGCTCGCAATGACCCCGTCCGGTTTTCCGCATCGTGAATCGTAGAACGAATCAAGATCCAGCACCAAATTAACTGGGCGATGGACGACGTGCCTGAGAAAGTTGAACTTGCCTTGAAGTTTCACAACCAGGCCAGTAAGCGGCAGGCAAGTAAGCGGCCCCGGTGCTCTACTGCACCTCGGCTCACAATGGGGCAAGCCCGTTTGACAGCCCTCCGCTTAATGCTTGGTTGCTATCGATAGAAAAAACGATTTTCCATTTCTATTTTCTATTTCCATTTTCGAAAAAAAATTCAACCAATGATACTCTCGTTTCACTATTTGCTGCCGGGTGATTTTGCACACTGCCTGCTGCAGCGTCCCCTCAATGGCCCGCTGACAATCAACTCACCAACAAGAGCAACAGGACGGCTGGAGCTTGCTGTTCAACGGCACCGATTACGATGGCTGGAAGTGTAACAAACGGAATGAATCGCTCGATGTTGTTGACAATGCGATGCAAGCCTAACATCGTGGGCTATATCATCCATTTTATACAAGCCATTTTGGTGACTTGTCTGAAATGTGAGGTCAAGATGCCTGAAGTCCATTGTAACTCGGATCTTTCTTTCGGGTCGAGAATCCAGTCCGATCCCGTGAACACCTGGTTCGAGGCCCAAATCGCAACCGGCAACGGCACAGGTTGCCAAACGACTTCGGCGCGATTTACGATCTTGTCCAACAACCAAAACGCCTCCAAAGCCCGGGTCAGGGACAAGTGTGAGTTTCATGCGAGGGAGCGGAATTTTCGGGTCAAGGTCAAGCGGCGAGTTGGTCTGCCAACATGAATGCCGAGAGTTTGGATCAAACCGGGGGAACGTGCCGATTGCCGGCGACCACAAATACAAATGAACGGTAAAGCCGCGCCGTCAAAGATTTGCCCGCCCGGTTATCTTGGTTTCCAAGACCATGGTCATCCGGTCTGGTACAAAACGTCAAAGTTCTCCACTGAGCGGAGAAAGGAAGAACTGAGTTGGCAATAGAAAACGCTGTTCGAAAATGAGTACCTCAAGATCACCGATGCATGTCACAGAGAGTGGACATCTGAAACAGTCCAGGATTTATGTTAGGATGCTCGACTATTCGAGTCCGTTTTCAAGCACGGACCGTCAGGAACTTTGCCAATGAATGCTGTAGCGAGGGCAATCGCATTGCTTACTGAACGTTTTGTCTTTTGACATAGTTTTCGATCGGCGATCGCTCAAGAGCTCGAGACGGGTCGCGCCCCAACGTAAGCGTCCCCTATCTACCCAGGGCGGTTCGGCGGCAACCCTCGTCGGCTGACGTCGTCGACGGTTGGCAAAAGAGTCGCCTGACCATTTGGTAGGCGATCCTCCGAATCAAGAAGGCATTGGGATTTTCCGAAGGGGATCGATTCGGCGCTCAACTCGCAGTTAAATCGATTGCGGGGCCGTTCGTCTTCTCGGTACCAAGTCGAGTTACTGGCGTTTCGCTACGCCGGTGGACTCTGACGGATCGTCCATCCGTGGTGCAAGTCCCGAACCCCCGCTTCGCCACCTGAGCACCACCTGAGCGTCGCCTATGCACTCCGACCGGTACCGAGTCGGGTGCGTCCGCGATCAAGGACTGAATCAGCCGTTCGGCCTGAGCTTTTGATCGCCGACGTTGTTCGACCGCTGTGCGTCGTCAAGCGACGGCCCTTCCTGCTCTTGCTCGCGGTACTCGAACGAAACTGAACCGGATGAGTCGCACGCCAACGTCCCGGTAGCATGATTCAATAGTCCCCGCTCGATCCCGCACCAACTGCGAAGGACATCATCAACATACGCCCAAACTCCAAGTGTGACTGGCGCCCCCGCCATGACACCTAGATTAACATCGACGCGGACACTCGGACCACCATCGCTGATCCAACAATAACTCAGTTCTTTGCGACCGATCGTGAGTCGACGCAGTTCATTCTCCCGTTGCATTGTTATCAATCGGTAACTCGCCGTTGTGCAAGAACGCCGACATCTCATCCCAGTTTGATTCAAGCGTAAACGAACCGTGCCTTGAAGCGAACTCTTGGGAAGCACTGTCCGGTCGTTGTTGGTCTCGATCAACCACTCCACGACAAACGGTGACATGATGGGAACCGATTCGATCGTTGGCGAAGCGCCAAGACGGTCCTGCGGCGCGAGTTCCGCGCGCTGCGCGATCCTCGATCTCGTAGAAGACAGGGTAGAATGTAGTCGCACGCGCAGCCCGCAGACGGAATCAATTCGCCTTCGCCTCGACAAATTTGCTTTCCATGGGCGTTTGCAGCACGACGCCCAATGATCGGCCTCCCTACCAAGAATAACACATCCGTTGTGAACCCCGTAAGCATCGGACCGAAACCATGTCCTTTAAAGCTATAAGGAAAAGCGGCCGGTCCATCGCGGCCCACGACTCCTCGTGGAACTCAAAACACGTTGTACAGGATGTTCGTCACCGCCGCGATAAGCCAAAAACGACCGTTCGCATCTTGCCCGTCAAACCGGGCTTGCATACGAAACGGTAGTGTTCGGACACCCAAAACGCGACCGCTCAAATCCTGGTCGATCATAAACTGCAACAACTGGCGGCGATCAAAATGGCTAATTTCGCAAGCATCCCGTATGAGTACTTCTCGGGATCCAGAACACCAGCACGGGCGAAGAATCCTCGCCCTCGGATAAAGCGGCATGTGGTCGGCATACTTGCTCGTGATCACTGCGTGTAGACGCCGAACCGTAATCACTTCCCGGGCCAACGGGGTGGTTAACCCGCCCGGGCTTTCTTCCCCCTGCGGTGAAGAAAAGGTGACGGGGGTGAATGGGCAACTGTTGCTTTCTGTGGGTTACGGCAGCTTTTCCAATTGCACGGAGTGGATTTTTAGAAACGCACTTTGGTAGATGTTTGGGTTGCGAATGCCTGCCCCGTCTTGGCTAGAATTGTGATGCCCTCCTTGGTTACACGCCCGTGTAAAAGCCAAGGAGGGTTTTTCGGGCCCCATCTCTATACAAATTTTCCGGGCTCTGGTAGAAACGACTCCCAAAAAATCACACCGAGTCGTTCTCTCGTTGTGGCGGATGCCGTTTGACGGCGTTTTTAACGAAAGAAAAGATTCACGAAGTCCTTTTTCCAGACACTGACTGCCCTATTGCACCAGGCGGTATCTACAGCACCGCTGTCGTTCTATGGGGCGTTCTCGGCCAAGGTCTTGCGTGATGGCAAAGAGGCTCGTGCCAATTTGCCGTCTCCCTGCGTCATCGACTTTTGGTTTTGCTTTACGACGATGTGCGCGACAAGGATACCGGCGATTACTGTGTTTGCAAAGCATGAAGCTCAGCTGAAACGTCCTGCATGAAATTTGAGCTGCGAAAGTTGCATCGAAATCTTGAGGAAGCAGCAAGACAAAGTTGGCTTTTTGGGAAAGCTTGATCCCGATGCTTATCGAATGGCTTTTAACTTTACTATGCCCGATACGCTGAAACCAGGCCGTCTACCCACAGAGTAAATCGCAAAAGCCAGGCATCGGGTTCCAATCGCTCGCCCGTTGCGATCCTTTCGCTGCAACTGCGGCGGTGATGAACGTTGCAATCGTCCTATGCGGGCAAAAGAAACTGGCGAGAATCTTAATTGCGTTCAATGCTCTCGCACTGGGACGTCCCGAGCAACATTGCTTGTCATGAATCGCTTACTATTGCTCCTACATGAGTGCTGGCACTTCTATCTCAATCAGGGACGCAATTCGGCGCCCCGCAACATCCATTTGAAGGACTCTGATTTTCCGTCGCGGTCGTGCGACGTTGTAATGTACGACCAGATATTCATTACTTGGAACGCGACCCACCGCGCCCAATTGGATGAGTGAACGAACTCTATGCACAAGTTCCAAAGACGCTCGACGCTTCGTGCAATACGGTTTCAAACGTTGTGTTGCCTGGCCGGCGAACGCGGTCGGCTAGACATTGAATCACCCAGTTGACGGATGCCGATGTATAACACCAAGCAAGACATCGCTGATGACCTGTATGGTTTCCGGTGGATCCAGAAACTGATATACGCAGCATCAAATCTAGTTTGAAATATTGGTCACGTACGTTTTGCAAGTCGGCCAGAAATGGTGCGTCGAGAGCTGTGGACAACGCTCCTGGCTTACAACCTGATTCGTACGACGGTCGCTTCGGCAAGCGGCGCTGCACGACAAGCAAGCCACGTAGATCAGTTTACAGTACAGTCCAATTCGTATTGTCGTCGTGGTCCTGATTGCACTGCGGTCTGTAGAGAATCTAAGTTATTGAATTTCAGTGCTGCAACAAGAACAAAGAGATTGCTCGGCTTGTGAGGTGCGTAAACCGATCCCGGACGTTTGAGCTCGCGTACTCTCAGCGTCGACGTGGACAATGCCCTATCATTAATGAGAAAGCCGCGAGCCAGTGCTCCGAGCAGACTCATGCAATCGCACAAACTACCTATGACGGAGCCAACATGAATTGTCGCATGGTGGCTTTCAATGATTAACTATGAGGAATCCGGCAAAATGGCCCCAACCTGGCCAGTCGAAACCATGGTAACTTTTGGGGGTCACCGCTGAGTTGCTCTATAGCTGCGGCACGCTCTTTGTATAAAGAACAAACGCGATGCGATCACCACAACGTAGGCAAATCAGGCGACGGAGGTGGCAGAGGACTGTAACCTCAATTATCTGCAAACGCCTTGTGGACTCACAGTGCCATTCAGTCCTGACCCCCTTTCTCTACGTCCCACCGAACTGCTCATTCGACCTGTTATGATCCCGGCTGTTGTTGACTCAACCACACGATGCACATAAGCGAGCAAGTACGTTCAAGCGTCGGCACTACCGTGGCCATACGGCCTGGATGTCGACGAAACGAGTCTTTATCCCAAGCCTCCTTGGGCACCCACAAGAGTTTAGCCACACTCAAACCTCGCCTTTTAAAGAGTCCTGAATCCGAATGGCGTGTTCCGTGTTTTAGCGTCAATTTTGGCACAATCTCGACACAAGCAGCAACACATACAACGCGATCCTCCGCGTTTCGAAACTTTGAGATACTTCACGGCTTCCGGCAAATAAAGGCTGGGGCGAAAACAATTCTCTGACCGTCATAATTCCGCTTTCGCGCGTGACCCTTTCCCTGGTGCTTGATTCACAGTTTTGCCAGGGAAGGTTCATGTTCGATTCTATTCAGAAGTCCGGGAAAATTTCAGCATCTCGGCGTGCCGCCTCGCGCAAAGACAGCTCGGTCACTCAAACGAAGATCATCCAAGACGATCTATTTGAAGAACCAATTGGAGTCCTTCAAGAGGTGTGGCTCGGTCGGGAAGCCTGACGCTGTCTCACCCCGCCTTGCCCTGTGGTGCTTTGGTTTCTCAGTTTTTCTTTATGAAGGCACCAAAGAATCATGTGACGCTGCCGGCCAGTCGGAGCTGCATCGATTCTTGGAAACGATTGCCGGACGGATAATCGCTCCAGTCGGCCTCTGGATACTTGTCGTGCGAAAAGCGAAGATTCCAGCGAAGCCATATGGCAAATGAGTTGTCGATCTTGGCTGCCTCGCAACTGAGGTAAGCTCTGCAAAAACTCGACAATCTATTGGTTCCCTCTCCCGAGGAGCTCGCGAACCTCGGCTCGCTCAAGGGCATCGTTGAGTTCGAAAGCATCAATCCAAGGTCGGGAATTTTGATGGTTGATGTTTCACCGTCGAGTGCTGCTTGACACTCTGTTCCCGAACCAGAAGTCCTATCCAAGAACCACTGTGCCGAACTGGCGATATTCTTATCTAGCTCGATTGCTATCACTGCACTTACTGGATTGATTGCTTGATTGCAAGAACGGTCGTTGATCTCGTTATGACGAAATCCCATTTGAGAGATGATCATCCAACCAATTGTTATTTGAGATCAACGAGCATGAACGGCTGGTTACTTGGTGTCTTCCTCAGAAGCCCTTGTGGATGTCCTTTAGAAAGACAACCCGGGGATGCCAGCCGAGCTGGTAAAAGACTCTCGCGATATAAATGTAGAGCAAGCTGGTTTCCGAACAGAAGGCTACACCGTTGCAACTGACCTTCTTGATCCGACGACGCATAGTCGTCACTGCTAGGCCAGGTGTTCGATCTCGATGGTAGGTTATTGGAATATTAGATCACTAAGGTGACCTCGGCCTGGAATATCTCGAGCCGAGACTCCAGCGGAGTCCTCTTGAACTTTGGGCGGGATCGCTGAATCGTATGCAATCTGATTCGCTTCAAATGCCTAAGCAAAAGCTTCGATGCCCAACAACCCGAGAATTGCCGTAGCAGATGTTTTTCACAAACCCGCCGACCAAAGTCCCTGGCCAACGATACTTGCTCTGTGGTCGACCGCGAACCATGAGAAGGTCCACCGTCTCTCTGTGCCTCAGCATGCTGGCGAATCGCGTGGTCGGCAATCGCCCGGATTCGTATTGACCTCGGGCCAACAAACGTCGTCCAAAGTACTCGCTTTGGCTTGACTCAGTCACGCAAACTGTTTTCAAATATTTTCCTCAGCAATGAGTGCGGTGTGTTCTGAAATTCCTCGATTGACGCCTGTAACAGCACGGAACAACGCCATTCAGGTCCTGACCCCTTTTCTTCTCCATGCGATGAACCGAGGCAACGAGCGCAAGGGATTCTTTTCCATGAAGCCGGAGGCACCCTATCACGCGTTTCTACGACCTTGCAGAAGAGTTAGAGAAGTTTATTCCAATAATTTGCTATGCCTACTGCTTGATGCCTGAACCACTTGGCTTAGTCGTTCGGCCTCGCGAGGACGGTCCGAATGGGAAAGCTACTGGGCTGGGGTCTCGGCAACGCATACGTGACGGTAATTAATGCCACATAAACACCGGGCGGAATGGGGCTCTCTATCAGGGCCGTTCAAAATTTCCCTTCCCAGGATGATGAGATTTTTATTACGTGTCCGCTACGTCGAGCGCAATGCCTTAAGCGGTAACTTGGTTGCCAGTGCACGAGGCTGCCGTTTCCGGTTCGCGTACATCATTCGGCAACTGGCGGTGATTCGGCCATCGCCTTGGCTTACTCCTCTCCATGGCCGATTCGAAGCCTCCTCATTGGCTCCGTCGTGTCAAAATGCCTCCCTTCGCAGAAGAAACTGGATTGTCATTCGAAACCTCGGTCAACGCGTGATGTTCCGTATGGGTCCGAAGATTGGATTGAAAGCGGAACTTTGCGAAAAGGACAAGGGATCTGGTCAACCGACCGTCCGCGAGGTCGGCCCCTCGCAGCAAAGCACAGGTCGAGGCCGGTCCAAATCGCCGAAATAACCCTTTCCCCTTTTCTTTCGAGCGATCCCCGAAAATGGCAGCGAAGTGTTGCCAGCAGCTCTTCGATCCAGACCTTCCGGTGGTCCAGGTTCTTAACGGAGAAACGGATACTCCAAGTAGCAAGCATCCTGCGCAAAAACGCGATGTATATGTGGGCATGGGCAACCTCATCGGGATCCAGATTTTCACAGCGTGCCATCGAGTCATCGCCCACCTGCATTTCTCAGGGAATTTTGATGGCAAGCCTCGAATCAACTTACCCCTCGGCTGGGTTAGTCAATTCCTCGTAGAAGTGCTTGCTGTCCCTCTAATCTGTAATTGCGGAAACCCCCGAGACAGCGACACAGACACACCGGGGCAAAGGACCGGATCGATGATCTGTTGAAGAGCGAGAGAATCGAGCGCGTCCGAGTACGTATGCCTTGGGACGAAGTCGGGGCGACGCCGCCGTGGTTGGATGAGCCCCGATCGAAATTGTCGAGAGCGAACGATCCCGTTGGAGCCGTGCCTGGAGAGTCCGGTCGCCGAGCGAGCTCCGAAGGGTTTCTTGGCTGTCTCTCTGGCCCGGTATCCTTGGAGCTACTATCTGGACTGGACGTAGGCGTCTAATTGCGAGCGGCAAGGTTGGGCAGTTTCCGCAGCACTTGGCCCCCGATTCTTGCGCGGATCGGACTGGATCCTCCAGGCTTGGTGCGACGTGGTCCCGAAATTCGTCGCGTGTTTTAAAACGCGCTCAGGCACCCCTGAAAGTCCTGGCAGCAGGAAGCCATCCTGAGTGGTCAGAGTTGGCTGTGTGCGCAGGGAGACCGCTCGGCCTGTTCTTCGGTCTAATAGACGAGTCACGCTCGCGTCGAATCGATGAGAAGGTGCATTGCTACGGGTCGCCGCTGCGAAGTGGCGAGCAAAAATTTAAGTGTGTTTGTCGTGTGAGTCATCGGTTCACATCTTAAAGAATGTCGACCCCTGACCGGGATGGCCAATGGAAACTTGACGACGCGGCGCACACCGCGGTCGTTTCGCCGAATAAAATTTGGGGTGCTCCAAAACATTCGGCCCAGATTCCGCCCCGAAAGCTCGGGTTTACTCCGCTTAGCGACAGCAAGTGAATAAGAAGCGTAAGTGGGCGAGCAGCACATCGGGGAAGTTCGGCAGAATCTCACGTAGGCGAGTCTCTCGGAGACTGCAAATCCAGCGTCTCCGAGGACGCTGGGGCTACGTGGGTTCTACCGAATGAGTTTGTTGACGAATGTGCTTGAGCAGGGTCGTGGAAAATCATTCGGTGAAATGGCAGACCCATGCACAACCTGGTGGTCTACGCGAAAGCGGCTTGACCACCCTAACTTGAATTCACACCCACTGATGACACCAATGCTCCTGCCTTTTGCTAGCCGCTTCATGGCCTGTGCGGAACTCTTCTGATGCGACTCCTGTCTTCTTTTTCACCTTTCATGCATCCTCAGCAACTGACAGTCCGGCGCGATCCCAGCTTCAATGTTCGGTGCAAAAATTTTGCGACTTGGTTTGCCCTTCGGCAGTGCTCGTAATTCGGTTGCGATGGCGTGGCATCGTAAGCAATGGAGACGCGGTGGCTCGGTCGCCGTTGGACTTGTCATGTGCTCATCGTGTTTGTTGGGCTTGCGGATTCTCCACAACGGTCCCCAAGCCCTGGCTTCAACGAGCAAGCGAAACGCCGAGAAATCCTGCTGGACTAACGCGGCAACACGATCCTCCAAACAGGGGTCGACCGCCGTCGGTGCTGTTCCGTCGATCGCGATCAGGCTTTGCTTCGACGGCGACTTCGCCCCAAGCCATGCCCCAAAAAGGATCAGCGAAGAAGTACAAGAACTGAATAAAAAGGGGCAGGAAATTTTTTGCGTGTTTTCTAGAAGAATTTACTTGACAGATCGGCTTCGCTTCGTGAGTCTAGGAGACGCGGTCATCATTCGGGCTTACCAACTACGGAGTAATTCTGGTAAAAAAGCAAATCTCGATCTCGCTCGAATTTCGACGATTCCGTCGAACCGGCAGACAGGATTGGCAGCTGTTTATGAATTGCCGAACCAAAACCGTCCCATCGAACTTGCGGAGATCGTGCGTCCGCGATGGCCGAGTGTCCCGAAGGGTTCACACTGCTAGAAGTCCTCCATGCGATCAACGATCATTGTGTTTCTCCTCTCGCAAATTCTAATGCCCCGCCGTGCAGGCGCCTCGGAGAGTGCACGTGCCGGTTCAATGCCAGAGTCAATTGAAGCAACTCGTATTGATGCACTCTTCCAATGCTCAATAATCGTCCCGCTTTGCCTACGAACGGTTTTGGGGGTTACGAGTGGCTTTTGGCCTTGGCGATCGGCGTTTTTGGTCCGAGAATCAGCCGTGGCGGATGGGATCTACCAACGTTTGCTTCCTCAGCTAGAAGCGACCCAAATTTTCAACTTCTGCGTCAATATAAACGGCGGCCCTCCTCAATTTCAAACAGCCTAATAAAGATGGCTCGAACCCCACTTCCCTTGCTACGATGCCCTTCGCGCCCGGAAGTTCAACGCGAACCGCAGGGCAGCTAATACAAATATATGCTTTCTTCACCGCCCAACCTGTTAATGCTTCGCGAAACTGACTACGGCGATTAACGGGGCGTTTCATCACAACACCGGTGGCGGGACCCTGCGACTCTGGCCAATGGCGTTGAATCCTTACTATGCATGAAGGAGATGTTCGTCGGTAACTGGGGTCAGTTGCAGCGAGGAAGACACATCGTTCAATCTGTAAATTCCGACGGCTTATCGCATACCTATTTGTTAGGCGAGAAGCGGTCAGCCCGACTTGGCTACGAGAAGGGCTTCTGATCCAGGACACCGCCCAAGTCCTTACAACCGGCGTCGATCTCGACAACAACACGTTTGGGTGACGCAGGTCCCCGCGTCGACGGACCACCTGAAGCGCTTTGATCGTCACTTCGGGAGGCGCATCACCCAGTGGGTGCTTTCATGCTTATGTGCGATGGAAGCGTGCAGATCGCGTGCATATACCAATTCACCCTGATGTCCCACCGTCAATGCCGGCAATCGAAGGATGCCGATGGTTTTTGGAAGACGTCTCACCCGGCAATCGCGTCTGTTGCTCCCCGCGTATAGGCTTACGCTTTTTCTTTGGCGTAGTAATTAAAAAAGAGAGGCCGAATCTTGGAGTTTTTGAAATTGTTGAAAGATCAATAACCTGTCGTTACTTTCTAGCGTTCAACTGGGGGTTGTCCTGGCCTTGGTTCACTGAAGCGACCACAAAGCTAAGTCCCAGAATCAAAGCTGTTGGCGGCCTACCGGTGCAATCACTCTGATTCTCGACTTGTAGACTGTCCAACTCGCCAAATCCGGAAGGAAGGACATGCGGCCAAGAAGAACCGTCCGCGCACATACGAGTCCTCAGGAATATTGACGTTTACGTCGAACGTGAAATGGGTGTTGAAGCAATTACTGCGGCGACTTTCAGTACGAGTGGTTTAAGGGCAACGCTCGCACAAGGCTGCAATGCCACGACACTCTAGCAATGCGCCCGAGGTTTGGTGGATCGTGCGTACCAGGATTGCCGACCACCACGAATTTTCCCCCTGCGTCCCCAACGAGTGACTCGCAACGGATGCACTACTGCAATTCTTCGGAAGTTGCAGGTTCATACCCACTGCGTTTATCGCGGTGAACGTCGGACTTAAAGCATGCGTCACAACTGATTCGGTTGTAACCACGTAGCAGCGTCTTCTCTAAGACGCTGGAAATTGCGAGTCCTCAGAGAGACTCGCATACGTGAGGTTCTGCCGAACCTTTGGGATGATTGTGCTTGGTGTGGAGATCCCCGCCTGCCCGTGAGTGTATGTGCAGATTGTCCTGGCAAATCGGCAATCCAATATCGATGAACAACAAAATAAAAGAAAAGCACCATTTTTATAAAAATCACAATATCTCCGCTTTGTGTCTAATTTCTGAATAAACGGTCGACCAATTACCGGAGGATAGTTTCGCAGAGGATGCAAATGCACATTATTCGCATAGAAACGCGTTTAATCGTTTCGATTTCGAAGGAACTTCTCGTCAGACCCGAGGAGCTGGCAAGGACGACGAAACACTGAATACATCTGGGAGATTTGAATCCGATGAGACGATTTTCATCTGATTCGGCAGCAGTACCCACTTAATGCCGTTCCGACGGACCAGTCCGACAAATCTCGATTTCGATTGGTAAATGAAGTGAATGTCGGAGGCAAAGGATGGTGAAGTTGTCACAGGGGAAAACGACATCGAAATTCAAGATGGCGTACCCAAATAATCTCGAAAAGGCGAAAAGAAGTCGCGGAATTAGCTCTCGAAAAAAATCAGACGTGCCCCAAATGGATTTGTGATTCGTGACTCACATTTGCGAGAATCCATTGATCAAGGCCGCATCCGAGTTCCGTTCTAGGTCATATCGCAGGTAATAGTAATCCCTGCAACCAAGCCGAATGCGCGTCGAGGAAAATCGGTTCGGGAACGATTGGATTTGGGGAGTCGCTTCGATCTCCTGCAAACTCAACGAAGTTGGGTTGGTATCCGCATTCGAGATAACTAGCGACCGGTTTTGCCGAGCCTACCGATAAGAACGCAGATCCTTTTGCGAGAAGGATCCCGGGAACGGTGGTGGTAGCTCACTGGCTTCACTCACCGCGAACCGCTGGATGTCCGAGATTCTCCACTACTTGTGTAATTAAAGCCATCTTGGTTCGCGTGAGTGAAGCCAGGTGAGCCTACCACCACCCGTTCGCGATCTTCTCGCAAAAGGATCTGCGTTCTTATCGTAGGCTCGGCCAAAACCGGTCGCATAGTTATCTCGAATGCGATACCAACCCAACTTCGTTGAGTTGCCAGGAGATCGAGCCGACTCCCCAAAATCAATCGTTCCCGACCGATTTCCCCTCGACGCCCATCGTTGTTGCAGATACTATTACCTGCGATAATGAACCTAGAACGGAAAACTCGGATGCGGCCTTGATCCAATGGATTCTCGCAATTGACGTCATCCGGAATACAAATCCATTTGGCCCGTTTCTGATTTTTTTTCGAAGAGCTATTCGCGACTTCTTTTCGCCTTTTGAGATTATTTGGGTACGCCATTTGAATTTCGATCGTTTTCCTGAGACAACTTATCATCCTTGCCCTCCCGACCTGATTTCACTATTCCAATTCGAAATCGGAGAATTTGTCGACTGGGTCCGTCGGAACGATTAAGTGGGTACTGTGCCGAATCAGATGAAAATCGTCTCCCTCGATTCAAATTCTCCCAGATGTATTCCAGTGTTTCGTCGTCCTGCCACTCCTCGGTCTGACGAGAGTTTTCCTTCGAAATCGAAACCGGATAAGCGTTTCTCATGCGAATAATGTTGCTTTGCATCCTCTGCGAAACCATCGTCCCGGTATTGTCGACGTTAATATCAGAATTAGACACAAAGGGAAGATATTGTGATTTTTTTATAAACATGGTGGCTTTTTCTTTTTTATTTTGTTGTTGCATCGATATTTGATTTTGCCGATTTGCCAGGATCAATCTGACCATAACACTCACGGGTCAGGCCGGGACTCTCCACCACCGAGCACATCATCCAAAAGGTTCGGCGCCGAACCTCACGTATGCGCGTCTTCTGAGCTCGCAATTTCCCAGCGTCTTGAGAGAACGCTGCTACGTGGTACATTCCGACTCAAGTTTGACGATGTGCTTAGTCGACGTTCACCGCGAAAACCGCGTGGGTATGAACCTGCAACTCGAAGAATTGCAGTAGTGCATCGTTGCGAGTTGCACTCGTTGGGGACGCAGGGAAAATCTTTGTCGCAATAAACTGGTACGCAACGTTATCCAACCACATACTCGGGCGATTGCTAGAGTGTCCGTGGGCATTGCAGCTCTTGTCGGAGCGTTGCCCTTAAACACTTCGTAACTGAAAGTCGCGCCAAGTAATTGGTTTCACACCCCATTCACGTTCGACGTAAACGTCCCAAATATTCCTGAGGACTTCGGTATGTGCGCGGACGAGTTCCTTCTTGGGCCCGCATGTCTTCTCTTCCGGATTTGGCGTAGTTGGACCAGTCTACAAAGTCGAGAATCAGAGTGATTGCAAGCCGTAAGGCCGCCAACAGCTTTGATTCCTGTACTTAGCTTTTGGTCGCTTCAGTGAATCAAAGGCCAGGACAACCCCAGTGAAGCTAGAAAGACGACAGGTTTATGGGATCTTCAACATTTCAAAACTCAAGGATTCGGCTCTCTTTTTTAATTACTACGCCAAAGAAAAAACGTAAGCCTTCGCGTGGAGCCACAAACGCCGGATTGGCCGGTGAGACGTCTTAAAAACCATCGGCTCTTTCGATTGCCGGCATGAGGTGCATCAAGGGTGAACTGGTATATTGCACGCCAATCTGCACGCTTCCCATCGCACAAAAGCATGAAGCACCCCACTGGGTGTGCGCTCCGAAGTGACGATCAAGCGCTTTCCCGGTGGTCGTCGATCCGCGGACCTGGCGTCACCCAACGTGTGTTGTCGAGAGTCGACGCGTGGTAAGGACTTTGGTCGTGTCCTGGATCAGAGCCCTTTCGTAGCCAAGGCGGCTTGACGCCGCCCCCCCCCCCCGCTTCTCGCCCTAACAATAGGTTGCGAAAACCGTCGGAATACCATTTGAACGATGTGCTTCCTCGCTCCAACTGACGCACCGACCCAGTTGACCGAACATCTCCTTCCATGCATATAAGGATGCAAACGCTTGCATAAGTCGCAGGTCCGCACCGGTTTTGCTTGATGAATCGCTCGTTAATCGCGTAGTCAGTTCGCGAGCAGTCAACAGGTTGGGCGGTGAGAACCGATAATTGATATTGCTGCCCTGGCGGTTTCGCGTTGACTTCCGGGCGCGAGGGCATCGTAGCAGGGAAGTGGGTTTCGAGCATCTTTATTAGGCTGTTTGATTGAAAGGGAGGCCGCCGTTTGACGCGAAAGTTGAAAAATTTGGGTCGCTTCTAGCTGCGAGGACAAGCAACTGGTAAGATCCCATCCGCACCGGCTGATCTCGACGCAAAACCGGATCCGCCAAAAGCCAAAGCCACTCGGTAAACCCCACGTTCTAGGCAATGCACGATGTTGAGCTGGAAAGAGTGCATTGCATACCGAGTTGCTCAATTGACTCTGGCCATTGAAACCGCACGGCCACTCCCCGAGGCGCTGCACGGCGGCCGATTAGAATTGCGAGGAGAACACCATGATCGTGCCGCAATCGAGGAATTCTAGCAGTGTGAACGCCTTTCGACTACTCGGCCAATCGGCGGGACGCACGATCTCCGCAAGTTCGATGACGGTTTTGGTTCGGCAATTTCATAACAGCTGCCAATCCTGTCTGCCGTCGAGGAATCGTCGAATTCCGAGCGAGATTCCGAGATTTGCTTTTCCAAGAATATACTTAGCGTAAGTTGGTAAGGCCCCGAAGATGACCGCGTCTCTAAGACTCCCGAAAGCGAAGCCGTCCTGTAAAGTAAATTCTTTAGAAAACAACGCAAAAATTTTTCCTGCTCCTTTTTTTCGTTCTGTACTTTTTCTTTCGCTGATCCTTTTTTGGGGCCATCTTGGAGCGAAGTCGCCGTCGAAGCAAGAGCCTGATCGCGATCGACGAACAGCAACGACGCGGTCGACCCCTGTTTGGAGGCTCGTGTTGCCGCGTTAGTTCAAGGATTTCTCGGCGTTCGCTTGCCTCGGTTGAAGCAGGGCTTGGGACCGTTTGTGGAGAATCGCAAGCCCACAAACCGATGAGCATGACAAATCCAACGGCGACGCACCGCGTCTCCAATTGCTTACGATGCCACCGCCATCGCAACCGAAATACGAGTCCTGCGAGCATCAATTCGCAAAATTTTGCGACGACATTGTAGCGGATCGCGCCGACTGTCATTTGCTGGGATGCATGAAGGTTTGAAAAGAAGACAGCCCTCGCAATCAGAAAGTTCCGCAGGCATGAAAGCGGCTACAAAGGCAGGAGCATTGGTGTCATCAGTGGTTGTCGAATCCAAGAGGGTGGGTCCCAAGCCGCTTCGGCGTAGACCCACCATGGTTGTTGCTGGGTCTGCCCTTTCACCGAATGATTTCCACGACCTGCTCAAAGCACATCGTCACAAACCACACTCCAATTCGGTAGAACCACGTCAGCAGCGGTCTCTCGAGACGCTGGGATTTGCGAGTCTCCGAGAGACCGCTACGTGAGATTCTGCCGAACCTTTTCCCGATGTGCTTAGCATCGCCACTACGCTTCTTATTGCATTTGCTGTCGCTTAAGCGAGTAACCCGACGCTTTTCGGCGGAATCTGGGCCGAATGGAGCCACCCCAAATTTTAGTCGGGAACCGACCCGCGGTGTGGGCCACGGCGTCAGGTTTCCATTGGGCCATCCCGGTTCGGTCCGACATCTTAGATGTAACCGATGACTCACACGACAAACACACTAAATTTGCTCGCCTGCGCAGCGGCGACCCCGTAGCAGACTGCACCTTCTCATCGAATCGACTGCGAGCGTGACTCGTCTTAGACCCGAAGACAGTGCCGAGCGGTTCTCCCTCGGCACACAGCAACTCTGACGCACATCGGATGGCTTCTGTGCAGACTTTCAGGGGTGCCTGCAGCGCGTTTAAACACGCGACGAATTTTCGGACCGACGTCGCACCAGCTGGAGGATCCAGCGTCGATCCGCGCAGAATCGGGGCAAATGCTGCGGAATACTGCCAACCTTGTTCCGCTCGCAATTGACGCCTCGTCCAGTCCAGTAGCTCCCAGATACGCGGCCAGAGAAGACAGCCAAGAAACCCTTCGAGCTCGCGTCGGCGATCGGACTCTCCAGCACGGGCCATATCGGGATCGTCGCTCTCGACAATTTCGTCGGCTCATCCAACCACGGGGCGGCGTCGCCGCCGACTTCCTCCAACACGTTAACTGCGGACGCGCTGATTCTCTCGCTCTTCAAGATCATCGAATCGGTCTTTGCCCCCGGTGTGTCCGTGTCTCGGGGGTTTTCCGCAATTACAATTAGAGGGACACAAGCACTTCTTACGAGGAATTTACTTAACCATTCCGAGGGGGTAAGTTGAATTTTCGAGGCTTGCATCAAAATTCCTGAAATGCCAGGTGGGCGAATGACTCGAATGGCACGCTGGAAATCTTGATCCCGATGAGGTGCCCATTGCCACATAAATACCTCCGCGTTTTTGCCGCAGCTGCTTGCTACTTGGTGATTCCGTTTCTCCGGTAAGAAACCTGGACCACCGGAAGGTCTGGATCGAAGAGCGCTGCCACAATTCGCTGCATTTTTCGGATCGACTGAAAGAAAAGGGGAAAGGGTTTTATTTCGGCGAACTTTTGACCGCCTCGGACTGTGCTTTGCTCGAGGGCGACCTCGCG
>Ga0163217_1078872_pt1 | contig 17187 bp, 9 predicted proteins | sample SynspAceP_FD_185933 | JGI IMG/M metagenome (GOLD analysis project Ga0163217, IMG submission 185933) | Saline lake microbial communities from Ace Lake in Antarctica - Synechococcus sp. Ace-P (PacBio error correction) | ecosystem: Environmental > Aquatic > Non-marine Saline and Alkaline > Saline ...
GGAACGTGACTTCTATTGACCTACGTTGCAATAGATTGAGTAAAAATTTCCCGGAATAATCGAATAGAGTTGAAATCGACGCTGAATGTCCTGTGGCCTATCACTAGAAGTTAGATCTCCGAAATTAAAAATATTCCTAACTACATCGGAATATGCGCTACCTCTGCTTGTCCCACGGAGTAGTAGCACAGGATTTAGAAGAGTGTAATCAACTCCTTCCCAACTACGCTCAATCGAGGAATAATCTAACAAAAAGGGTATTCCTTTGCTTGGGTCCGGAAGGGAAAATACATTATAAAAACCGGGATAAGCTCCAGGGAAAGCAGTCTGAAAAACCTCTCGCTGATGAAAAGTAAAAGTCGCTGGATCCCTGATCGAAACTGAGTGATTAAGCCTTAAATCAGTTGCGAAAATCAGTGAAAAATATAGTATTCTCTAACTTTGACCTCCGGAATCGTCCACAAGGAGTGCATTTGCTCCAATGGATAGTAGATGATAATTGTAACCAGATCTCCTTGGCCTTGACGCAGCGAGGGAATACTTGGAGCGCGATCCTCAAACAGGCCAGCCTCCTCCCATGTTAAATAGAGTCAGCCAAGGAGATTGCTTTTGCAAAGGAGTGCTGATGCACGATCCTAGAGAAAAGCGGTACTCGGTTCAGGAAGCAATTCTGACCGTCTACTAAAGAATCGCTCATCTAATTATTGCGGAGTTCTCAACACAGAGTAGCTCACACGGTTGTTTCAATCCGATAATCTCGTTGAGCCAGAACTCCATCTAAATAAGGGGAAGCGTTTCCATAAGATCTTTACCAGATTTAAAGTACTTAAATGCACGATAACACCCTAGCTTCAGCATCTGCTTGTTTAATAAAATGCTCCCTGGCTGACACAGTGAACAGTTTTAAAGAACAACAATATAAGATGTCTAATTACAAGAGAGATAAAAATAAGTTTTGCCAAAAACCACATATCCGAGGAGTAAGCCAAAATGATAGTTTTTGAGGTTCACCGTATTACCCATCATCAAAGCCGGATCAAAAACTCTTAATGGGGAGGCTATGCTTTCCCAGCGCATATCCAGGTGTAATGATCATTCTTGCGATCACATAAGAAATGGTCTGCTCTCAGAAAATGAGGGATCATTGTTAAATTGCGAGAGATAAATCGGTCGTAAATAGAGCAGAGAGAGCTCTATATCCCTTTGTGTTTTTATATCCCCTGTACGGGTTCAGGCAGAAGCGTCTGGGTGAATCCTCCATCAAAAAACAGGAAATCTGAGGAATGAAGTACAAAACTACAAAAACAACCAAGGAAATATTTTATATATAGGATTCATAATGTTTCTCATATTAAAAAAAAAGGAACTTGAACACCAACTGGTAAAGGTTCTGTAAGGCGGATAAGGAATGTAATACCCGCATCTACTTCATGTTGATACCTTGCTGTGTTTCGGATCAAATCCCTGTATCTTGGTGAGTATGGAATAAATGCTCTGCACTACAATAAATTCTCAATGTAATTCATTTTTAATTTTTGTAAAGCATTACTCTGTTTAGGTTATAGCTAATGCCATGTTCTTAAACGAAGTATACTGAGCACCGATCTCCAAATAATGGTGAGGATAAAATCTCAGTACCAGTTCCTTCCTGAGGGCAATATTACTTGGATTAGTGGGTCCATCTGTCCGCACGGTAATCTGCCATAAAACCGCAAAATGCTGTGCCTTTCTCGAAAGACAATGAAAGCAGGCACACTCTGTCAAGTTAATAAATATCATTGCGTGAGACCCGACGCGTTGAAAGCAAAAATCCAATTCCCAGTTCCTAGGCTCAATATTATCGAGAGATCCAGACCACAAGATAGAAAGGGTTTGGATATAGCCTCTTCGCGTACGTAGGTGGCTATATATCAAACGGTGATAGAGACCATAGCTGGCACATTTAGAAATCCTTTGTACGTTTGCTTGCCCTGACTAATGAAACTTAGGCAGCTCATGGTCTCCCTCCTAATTATTTAAACACCGTCAAATACAATAGCCTCTAAAAGAGTTATGGCAACCAACTTCCACTCGTGTTGGATTAACAGGAAAGTATTAGCCCTAAATTGTTAATCACCAAGAATAAGAAATGCACGCATCATTCAGAGCTAAACTTTATTTACGATTTCTTGATACAGTCAGCGTAAGGTGACAAACCAGTCTTTTATTTTTCATAGCAGAACAGCCAATCAATGAGATATCGAAACCTTAATTCTTCGACTTTCCTGCATTTATAAATTTCAGCTGTAGTCCAAAAATGGGCGGTAACTGGGTTCACGCAATAAATTGTGGTATTCTTCTGTAAAAATCAAATGAGAGGGTAAAAGGCTGACTTCATTATCCCAAATCAAAGCCAGCGTTTGACTTGTCGTCGTTTTTTCCCAGGTAGGTCAGGATTGCTTATCCCGATGGAAGGACTAACCTGTAGTCAAAGGTACCATCAATGGAAATTCGACTTATATTAAACACCGCTCTTGAGCGTGTCCGAAAACCTAATACTCTGATTCCAACTTGAACCATAACTCGATCTTACCTTTAAGTAATTTTATGAAGTTTACATTTTCATAAAAGCCTTAGTAACTATCTCAGCTACTGAATGCCCGATGGAAAATATCCCCATTTATCTTTTGAAAAACACTTGGAGCCATCAGCGCGAATTGACACTCTTCGACAAAATCTTACCAGTAAAGAATAATTCCCTCCTAAAATGATGTCCAACGTCCAGTGGACTCACCATTACGTACCTGCTGAATAGCTGCAATCGATACATCTCTGTAGCCAACCAAATCTGTAAAAAATAGTTGCTGTGATATTTACCGAATTGGAATTCTCCTTTCACGATTCATTACGCATCAAATTAAAATGTTGGATCAGAAAAATTCAGTCGTATAAGTAAATCTATGTGTTGAAGAACTGATGCCATAAAAATTATTCAGATTACGAGGCCGTTTTACTGGAAAATCAAGGCGCGCAAAACTATTATTATGTGCATCACAGATTATCAAAGGCCGGTCGAAAAAATTAAATACAATGATTTTTTGTTAAATCATAATTCAAATAAGTCAATAGCAACTCAGACGGTCAAGGTTATTTTTTAACTCTGATTATTTTCCACAGCTATCAAGTGGATTTTCGCTCTGACGTTGCTACATTTGAATCGAATAAATTATAATACCCAATGTTCTCAAAAACAGGAGTAGTTGGATCAAAAGACAAAACCAACCCCAACTGCTCTAATGCCCTAGTTTGACATTCCTAAATGTAGTAGACCTACCTTACTTTTTTCGGTAGGTTTTTGCATTTAAATTCGATCTAAATTGAGCCCGCTATAGAGTTGATTTAAGTTTTCGCTGGCTTGATAAATAGTTACAGATATATAATAGTCTATTTATCAACTCCCACCACTTACGGAAAGCTGCATGTTTCTTGTAAACCCGCTTGAAATAATCTTGAAATTGCCAGTCCTCTCCCCCACTTTGCGTAATGCTCAATTCTTGGCTGTGGTGTAAAAAAGGATAGGTGATTCGGATCACCCTTTCGCAAAAACAACTCCCTCAGCAAAATTCTGCGGCACTCATTAAATCAGCTTTGGGTAACCACACCTCTGGAAAACTTCCAGTAAAAAAGTCCAGCTCAATCACCGCTTTCCTGAGCGACCTCTTGGTGTGTTATCAAATAACACCGTTGCCCCCCTAAGTTCCGTAAATCGCCTGTTGAAGAAGTCGTCCTTTAAAACTTCCATCGATTGGATACATTTACATTTATGTGGAAGTCAAGAAATTGACGCGTCTACTAACAAAAGAAGGCCTCATTACTTCCTGTAATAGATTGAGCCACGAATTCTAAATTTAAAATCACACAGCTGGATTACGCGCTTGTTATGTGTCCACTTGAACTCCCGGCCAACCCTACTGTAGAAGCGTGAACTCCACATTACTTAAAGGTTTTATTAAAATCAGCAGCAGAAACTGACGCCGACAGCCAGCCTGTTTAAACTGCTTCTTTTTGCGGACCATATCCCCCCTATTATACACCTTCACCAAATAATCATCAGCTTAGACTTATTTGCATATTGGCTTCCGCTTTGATTTCCTGGGAAAATATCCAGATACGAAAATACAAGAATAGCAACTTTCACTCCACTGATAGCGAAAAGGAGCCTCGTATCTGTTAAATGGATCCACTGGAGTTCCTTGATAACAATGTGGCACGGGTAAGAGCAAGCTGATTTTCATCCTGACAACCCCGCTTACCCTGCATTCGTTGCGCAATGCCATTGGATACTTATACTCAGAAAAAAAAAAACATAAGCGATAATAAGTTCTGTTCAAATTGGGTCAATTGATTGGATAAGATTTGCAGAAATACCCTTCGTGATTAGCGTATCTGACGAAAATATTGAACAAGTAAGCTGAAAATAAAAAATAATAAATCTGCTTTTGTAAAATTAAATCATTTTATATCGAAACGGTAATCGAGAACGTTTGCATTGGAAATTCCATAATGAACAATGATTTGTTGAAAAATCGATAATCATAAGTTCCACAAAAATGAAGTTCGATTTCTAAAATATCTGATAGGAATAAAGTCGTATAATCGCATGAATATAAAGGGTGGGTTCTCTAAACTTAGCTCATTAGGCCCCTGAACGCAACCTTCTCAAAAACCGATCTCGTTGAAAAGCAATTACCATTAAAGGACTGCCAAAAGTCTGAATATATCGTGGCGAACTGTGTCGAGAGCATTACCAACACTCCAAATGAAAATAAGTCAAGAAACAAAAATACGGGCCGGGTTTTGAATCTGCCAGGAAATGAATTAATCAACCCAAACCTTCCTAGCAAGAGATTAACAATAAAAAATCCAAATTCTTGGGAGTAAGTGAGAATATCGATCTACCACCACCTTGTCACAAGAATATGTTTCTTGACTGATATCCTACTCTTCGCATCAAGCATAGGATACAGGTACTCAAAAAGAAGGACATTCATCTATCAGCAAAGCTTTTTTAACCAATATCCATTTAAATGGTCACTGTAATCCCAAGGTCATCCCTCCCATCATGCACAGACTATTCTGATGAAATGCCTTATTGGTAATAAAATTGCCTTGGGCCAAGGAATCCCTGCATCACCGCTATTTATACTTAAGGGAGGTAAAATAATTCTCAATTGGAGTTGAGAAGGCTTTTATAAGTATATCAATTGGGTCTCATATAATTGGGCACGACCATAAACAATAGTACCAAACTACCTATTAAGCGAAATTATTAGACAAAAAGGAGGATATGTCCTAATTGGAATATCAACTTCTATGATTAACTAGATTTATAAAAATCCCATATTCCTCATGGCTAACGTCTCATTGTAGCAAAATGGCTTTTAGTGGAATAAAAAAGTCACACCTACAATAATTTAGGTGCCAGCTTCCTCAAACTCGGCAAAGGCATCGAAACTTGAGAGAAATCTTAAAGTAACCTATTCCGGTTCTTTCAATTTATCAGACCTGGCCTCGAAAAACATTAAACGCCCTTCCAGCATCCATAATAATCAATGTGGTAAAAATAAACGATTCATGCCAGAAATACCTCCCTTTACGTAGGCGACAGAATCTGAATTTTTTTCCTGAAACTTTCATCTATAATCGAAATGCATAATCGTCGAATCCTCGAAAGCAAAAGACTCAAAGTCAAACCTATTAGGAACTCATCGCTAACCACAAGAAGGATGTTTACTGATAGTCTCTGTTCTCATGATTACCATCCATCAATTATTCTGAGGCAAAATGTTAATATGAGAATATTCATCCTTTATCCTTTAACAAATAAGGACAATAAAACTATGGATTTAACGTGGAATTTTTCCTGAGACCTTGAAATCATCCCCATGATGAAAAATGATTGTTCACAGACACCATATCCTAACTTATGAGTTGTTTCTATTAATTGGAAAAAGGCAGATTCCACAGAATCACCATAGTCTTTGCCTACCAATCAACTAAATAACAGTCAACAGCGCATCAGGTGAGACATGGAATATATCATCAAGTATCTATAGACCGTCACTTAGCAGGGATAGGCCTCAAATCACTGCGAAGTCTTAAACAACTATATACTTCTTCAATCGTCCAGAAGCCTGATTGACAATTAATTTTCCCGGAAGGTAAAAGCTATCTTTTATTGATCTTTGGTAATGTTTGAATGGATCCCAAATACAGTGAGAATTTGAAGTATCAAGGAATCCATTGTAATCCCTAAGGAATTTTTAAAGTTGAGTATCACTAGGCTTAGTTCACATTTACACGAGCTACAAGTCTTTTATTGGAAAACATCCTCCACTAAAATTTACATTTGAGTCAGTAGTTGCTTTTCTATTTATCTGAAACTTGAACTATACAAAAATGCCAAACAACCTCCCGCGAGATCAGTCATCGAAAAAACAAATTCACCCTATAATCTGCGGGCAGCATAAGCCCCATCCTCATGCATTCGATCTCTCGACAGGAGACTCTTTGAAATCTCGAAGAGTCAGGGTTGGTTAAATATAAAAGAGTTGTTGTGCAATTCTGAGAAGGAACCTGGCTGTTGAGAATTGCTGTTAAGTACGAAAAATTCCGAATCATATACTACACTATGCGTCTCAATTAATAAACTGGATGTTAAAATGTTGCCAGCATCAAAAATCAGTTACAGTACTAAAATTTAGACTATAGAAAGGGTGCAGATAAACTTTCGGGCTCTTTCTAATAAATGAAAACACTTTCAGAATATGGCCGAAATAGGATGTGTTCTATTCTCCTTCCTCCTTGGCTGCGACAGCTATTTTCAGAATTAAGTAGCAATTGAGTGTATCAAAACTAAATCTGCACCAAAAGAACTTCTTCCCATCCTTAATGACAAAAATCCACTTGCACAACACCCCCGATGTCAATTTGATTGGTGCATTATCACCAATTTGGAAGAAAGACTGAGAGATCTATCAATAAAATATATATTGTAACATGACTCATGATTTTTTTAAGAGTAATTTCTGAAAAAAACTAAATACAGTAGCAATATTGTTAGAAGAGTATCTATACCAGAGAAGTTGAGTAAACCGCGGCCCATACGCGCTGTAATTAAGCCACGTACTTGGAAAGTATGGGAGTCAGCGCACAATAGGTATGCGAAACCAGGTAGGGTAAAAAGATGCCATTGAGTTTCGGCATAACGATTACTCTTAATTATAACACCTCTGGTATGGACTCAACTCGATCAAACTTCCATTAATAAATATTCCTGATATATCAATAGATTCCTCACAGAATTAAAAGAACAACTACAGAATATCTAGTCGACTTGCTAATGCATATGTGATATTCTTGAAGCAAATATCGCCACCATCACACTCAAAGGATTCTAGAAGTCATTCTAATAAGACACCACTCCTATCGCAAAAGGTGAAATCCTATAATCTATATTAATCATAATTGTCCGTTAAAAAATTAGTAGGAAACATCAACGCGTTATTAAGTGTAATCTCCGAGGAGCCAGCACGCTTTCACAGAAGATTCAACCATGGATTGAGTATACTTCACTTAACGCCAACCTCAAATTCACTACGGCATGAGATTAATAGCACTGTTGTCTCATTACAGATGAGAAGCATATAATAATGATCTTCGTTGACCTTTTGTTGCGTATAACGAAATCTGAAGAGAGAAATCATCTCCCAGCATATCGGAAACACAGGTAACATGATCCGCATATTTCACAGATTTTCCTGCGGCAGTGTATCCAAGTAAATTTCTGATTAGATCTTACGTCAGTATTCGATGGTGAAAGGCCATTACAGCTCGAAGTAACTTGCCGATAACGCTCACCCCAGTTGGGTTGTTATCAGAGATTACCCAAGCGATAGGATGATAATTTCTTCATGGGGACTATAACACTACAATGTCAGAAATACTCACAAACTAATCAATTAAACTTCAAAGATTGCTAGACAACTCCTCTCAATTTAGTCATAGTGTTGTTTTAATAATCATTGAACTCTCCCATAACCCAAATCATTAGCATGTGTAAAGCCCAATGAGCCTCTAAGTCACTAAGTCTATAACTAGTTGTAGAAAGAGCTGATGACTAATGGATCACCTGGTTGAGGTAGATCATGACAAAGGTTGACACACTTCTATATAAAGTGCTGCTCTTTTAGTCAGGGAGAGAGAAGAGAGGATATATCGCCTAATAAAAAGCCAATCGAGTTGCTTACGGGCGGCATTACAGACGAGATCCCACGTTAGTAGGGGACAAAAGAGCATCCGCTTAACTGGAGAAGCCGACCCCCATGGGAGAGCATTGAAGCTCATCCAAACGAATCGCCTGGCGTGACGATAGAGACTTTTGATTTGTCACCTACTATTTTCCGGCCATACATTGTAGCAGAACTAGAGAGATGACTATTCCTCCCTCTGATCACTCAGATTACGTATGATTTCCCTGGGTTTATATTAAAAATAGTAGTATGGAGAAGCCCCATTATACACGAGACTCAGGATGGAGTGCTCTGATTGTATGTAAACCATCAATGGTAATATCTCAAATACATGTGAATTAGCGGAGAATACTATTGTATATCGAGCGAGAGATAATGGGTTATTTATAATCTAGTGGTTGCAGTGCAAGTAGTAACTCTGAGGATAGATTGGTATAGAACAATGGTTTATAGCTACTACGTTCACACCTTGATATAGACTATGCAGGCGCACTATTTAATATCTATGCCATGGTGCTAGGAGAATTGCCATATATGCTAAAAGTTCCGCTCACAACCTGTATGTATTCGTCTGATTGCCAGGGAGGGTGCTTTCTATTATGCCACCAGAGCACTAATTCTACCATCTAAACGATCAAAATTTACACGAAGTTCAGTAGCATTGGACCTATGCCCTACCGCTTAATTAATAGGAAGGATGTACCCGTAAAAAGTGTTGTGACTCATGATACCCTTACCCTTAACCACTTGTAACTATCCTAGCACCCTCACGTGTGATATGATAGCAGCATAATAGTTTCTACACTAAACGAAATACCCCAAGTACACTCTCACTCTGCGCTCTTGTTAAAATCAAGGGGAGCATTTGTTTAAATGTATTTGCATCGCATATTGCATAACCAGCGTTTGGAACATCGGGAGCGGGCGAACTTTAGAGAGAGGAGAGAGAACTCTGAATTGAGAAAGTATGAGGGCGAATGCCGTTAAGGCGAGGTGCGCGAAGGAAGCGCGAAAGATGCTACCTTATTGAAAGTAAACAGTAAGAGTCGATGCGCGGGAACTCATGCAGCTCTAGAGAGATGACTCTCGGAGCGCTTAGAAACATTTCGAGACTCTGATACTCAACAGCAGGAATTCTCTACTATTTTGCGTGTTTCCCGCATCCCTCTAAAAGCATAATCGCGCACACATACGCGCTAAAAAGACTTTCCAAAATTGGGATATTCATTTGTAGAACGAAATATATGTTTGAGAGCACAGATACCGGAGGATGAAAGACGGCCACGGCATTTGATTTACAGAGTGGGAGGAAGAAAATTGTAAGATGTATTAAGCCTCAAGGTAAACTCAGAATAAAGAAAAGTTTGGGGTCCTCACCTAATCACGAGACTGAAAGGTTATCACTAGTTCGACCGGGACTAATGAACGTCTCTAGCAGATGAAAGCATGAGAGGTCTGCGTGAAATAGCTGGATAAACCATTCAAAGCTTCCTCACAGCAACGCCAGACTGAGAGATTTCCTCTAAAGGTGAGTATCTATATAAGAAACGGTGAAGGGTGGTTCCTTGAAGCTCTAATTATCCAAAGTTGACACAGAGACAGAATACCATCGAACGGTATAATAGAGAGAGATAACCCGATAGGAGCTGGACTGACGATGACAATGGAGGCGGTCACGGAGACTACAAAGCTTCCGACGTATGTGGTTTGTGGCCAGTGTGATCCAACAATTGGTATCATAGCGGAGACGACGTTTCTCAACTTGCCGGCAAAAGGGAAGAATTCCTTAATCTCAGATATATGGAGATTTATCAGCTGGGACTATCACGGTAAGATCGTACTCGATACGTACGATACAACATTCTTTTTCGGAGTGTTGACTAAGGTATTATCTTCCCCAAGATGTTCTTAACCTGATAAGAGTGAGGCATGGTAGAATATGGAAAAGAGTATTAAAGGAGCTGGAAAGCTGTGAACACTTATCACACATGGACAATTGAATTCCGAACAACCCTAAAAAATAATACCTGAAAACACAAGGACAATGAATGAAAATCAGAAAGCCTAGACAACTTGCGGCAAACCTCCTTGCACTATAAGGTCCAACGCCTACCTGGAAGAAGGAGAGATGAGCATCTTCGGAGAAGTCTTTCCGACAGCACATTAGAATAGTATGGCATGCATCGGCTAGAATGTTCGAGTGATTTATGCGCGTTGTGCGTCAGACACGATATTATATAGGCATTTCTAAGTACATCCACCTGCGAGAGCGGAGCAAGGTTTTGGAAAAACAGCCCTGTCTTTGAAAGATATTCTGTGTGTAAGCTATAAAAAAGAGAGAGATGTGACTCATATTACAGGTCCCCTCGTCACAGTAAGCTCACATTACAAGCGACCCATCTTTGGTCGCTGGTGAAAATCGAGAACATTATGCGCACCAGCACTCAGAAGTCTTTCACAATGAATTAATAATTCTACGAGAGAACTCACAAATGGAATAAATTACTGTGGAAAGCCATAACCCCTGACCGATGAATTCCTAGAGATCTCGGCCACACAGGTCATCGCTCAAGATAAAAACACGAGCACGGGCAGTGCAATACCAGATAAAGAGGCGCACAGCTGAACAGATTGCATGACCCCCAAGAATGAATATCTATCCAGAGGAGAGTGAAACCACTCTTGCAAAGACACCTCTTAACATTACCGATAACGTATCTATCCAGCGTCAATCACCAATAGCAGGTTCTGTGGTATAGACAGCGAACATCCCTCGACTACTAATGGCTTTTTATGTGCTCTGTTATAAATCTCCAACCTTATCTAATATATATTGGACTGTCTCCACTAGATAAAGAAATAGAGCAAGAAAGTCAACTAGATAGGCGTATGCCATTAGGGCGGCTGATAGCTGCAGCTAAAATTAAGAATAAGACGTTAAGCCTCTAATCGCAAAAAACTGAAAATCAAGTAGACATCACGTACGTCCTTCGAGAATCTATACCTTGTGCGTTATGGGAGAGAGAAAAGTCCATAGGCCAAACATAGCGGACCGAATAATTTGAATACAACAAATACATTTGCCCACACCCTGAGCAAGTATCTAATGGCGAGCAGTAAATCTTTTACTCAAAAGCAACGCAACCCCGGAGGTTCAACCTCGGGGCAGCGAACTCGACGCTTGGTGGATGCTTACGCCTAGGACGGACGTATCCATACTATTAGTATACCTCTGGTGCACGCCAGAGAGGCCACGCAGCGAGAAGGCCAGATCCCTAATCTTTGGGCATGTCCTACTCGAGCTTTTCTTTATGGCATACTAGAAGTAGAGTTGAAGTAAGAGGGTACCAAATTAGATATGATATACCAAGTTACTTCACCTCTTTATATCAGATCTGCACTATTCTATAACGCTCTGGACTTCTGATGTAGCAACACAAATTCGCTTCCACCATCTCCACGAATACTGCGAAGTTCTTACATTGTCACAGTACTGGCACAATGTCTCCGATCGCGTGAAAATAACTGAAATATGGAGGAAATCAGCGGAGATGTCTGCCTTATCTACACTAACGTAACTAATAAAACACCTCCACAGAATCCAAGAATTCCTTCCAAAGTCTCGATATCGGCATTAAGTTGCCTCGATGCATAATGCCGTGGAACACTATGAAAGTCTTTATACACTCCGCTATACGACAGGGATTAGACATCCGTCTACCTATACTTCTGTGCGCACTCGACATACATCCTCCAAATATGTGTGCGTCAACTCTATACTACAGTTGGACAACTTACGCCACCAGAAATGCCAAAACCATCATTGAGCCCGAGTAAGGCCAGAAGTCTAAAGTAAATCAATTGATAGGCCGGTCTTGGATGGTCAAATTCGCAACATATGAGAATCTCTGCGAGATAGAGCGTCTCTTTGTCCACAAGCGAAAAAGATAGAACTGTCAGGCGTCTAACTCGACAACTGGAATTATAGGAAAATAATCTTGGGCGATTGTATAATTTAGCCATGCGAGCACTGAATTTTGTCCGCATACACAGCTCATGGATGATCGACGAGCAAGTCACCTGCACTACAACCACCTAAGGACGGTAGGTTGTGTATGGAGAACCATCGAGGATTCAAATACGAGTACGTAACTTATCATCCTATCAACAGGCTCACTATGATCATCCAAAGAGCATCAATATGCATGCAGATATCTTGAGGGTGAAGATCAGGAGTTGAGATCTGATCTTGCGCAACTTTCAAAAGTGAAATTATTCCGATTACTGCCGCTTCTATATTCTAATCTTACCACCCGGTCGCTGAAACCCGCCGAATATGATTGATGTAATACATCTACTGCGAGCTGTCACCAATCAGAGGATCTCGGTAAAAGAAACTCGAGAGCTGATCGTCTCACACCTTAGCGAAAGTGGTTATAACACACGACCGCTGCTCTTTAATCCAGCAATATGGAAGAACCAATAATCTTCCGAGTAGGCGGACAATCCGAGTCTAATTTCCGGGGTTCGGATAGAGGTTTCACTAACACACACCAAACTTGATCAAAAAACTAACGCCCCAGCGTAGGTGTCTATCGGGCCATTCAAATTCGTCGCACTACATGGCACATCAAACATCAATGTAACCAAAAATCGAGAGGTTGCCCCAGCGAAAGTGTCGAGTTTAGTATTCCGGAAAATCTGACGCTAAGATCGATCGGGAATCTAAAAACCCACAAATGCACCTGTTCCAGGTCTACGTGGGACAATCAGGTTGCATTTTTGTGATGCGCACTACCATAAGCCCTGGAATCAAAAACACCTCCAAACTTCAAGACCACCCAAAGAAGTCCTGGAGGCTGACGGAGGGAAAAGTATCACCGGGAAGAAAAGGAAGCTATTCCTTCCTTCATGAAGATGAAATAAATGTAACAGAACTTACAATCAACAAATCAAAGACTAAGCTTGCGGATGATCCGATGGACTGAGTCTTGAAATATAATTTTAGGAGATTGGTCAATCTGAATACAGTTCAGTTTTTCAACAACGCTTAAGCTTTCCTACTGATCGAGAAAAGGAAATCCTTCCCGAAACTCGGGGACTTTCAAAGATCAAAAGTCTCTGTACGAATAACTAGACAAAGCATTCTCAATACAATAGGCGTATGAAGCGCCAAACGGAAAGCAATGGCGTGTGGGTCGAGTATAAGGTACACGCCGTTATATAAACCTGCAGCAAGATAATGAGAAACTGAGGTAAATGGTACGGAGAGAGACCAAAAAATTCCTTTGCCCTCCAACTCTGATTCCTGCTTCTGAGACACGAGCCAAAAACCATCGATAATGTAAAAGCAGAAATGAGCGCTTGCTTTACGCAAAATCACAAGCCAGAAATAAAGAATGCACGAGATAAAGTTTGAGAGCACTGAATGGATAATATACATAGGGCAGTTCTGCGCCAATCGTATTTGCGTCGAAATCAAATGGTTATCCGTCCTACATAATAGCGCTCAAAAAAACGCGATACCACAGAGACTAATCTGTGATAGAATCTAGCAGCGAAAGCATCAAGCTACACATCGCCAAAATTATGTCAAATAGCCAAGTGAGCTAAGAAGAGTATTTGATGAACGCGAGCCGTGCAAACCAGTATGGTAGCTGATACGAAAGATGCTAGGACAAGACCAAATGAAACTAAAACACTTGCCACGTGGGATACACGATGAGACACTATGAGAACATCAACGTGGCTATGCTGGAATCTAGGGCACGATGGAAGAATTATCGTGGCGAAATGATTGATTGGGGAACCAAATCATAGTGCAGGTGACGCTCGATCTTACGGTTCCAACTCAGGTCACGATCAATTAACGGGCAATATCCTTAATAGTGGTGTTAGATATTTGGTGGGACATAAGCTTGGAATCCAGATGGATTGATCAGCGGCCCTATAAACTCTTGCAGCTTTGGCTATTGAAGAAATAAAAAATTGTCGAGCAAAGTTGATCACTTCGAAAGATTAAGATCCATTCCCTTATGCAGACTTGAAATGAAAGTTATTGACAACTAGTAAAAGACATTCGATCTCATTTTTGAAGCCAAAGATGATCTGGGACTGTAAGATGATTCTAGAGGTGAGACTGTGGACTAGAGAATCAAATTAGAGAATCTCTTTACAAAGATATTTTACCCCTTACTTATTTTAGAACTAAAAAAGCGAAAATCTCAAATAACCCTCTGTTCTTTTCAATTCTTCTAAATCTCTAGGCACAGCCCAAGCGTCAGTTGCCTGCATAGCGTTGTTCGCTTTTGAATAAGATTTACTGCTTCCCAATTAAGATACTTGCTCAGAATTTTGAAATCCGCTGTTCAATACCATACCACGAGATCCGAACTCCTACATTTCGAAACCAACCTTTTTCAAACTCAATCATTCAAATCAAAAAAAATGAAATTTTGGGTGGAAAGAGTCGGTAAAGTTTTGCAAGTCCTTTGATATCATCATGCAACGGCACTCCCACTTTGAAATGATGTGCTCTTTTTCTAGGACGTTGCGAATCAATCCGGAAAACCAGTTTTATGAGTTCGGAAATAAGAAAAAGCCTGAGCTGAAGTTGACAATTGAAGTAGAAGAAAAACCTGATTGGGTCCACCCCTTTTTTGAAAGTCGGGCCTTTCGTCGCCCTGCAGTGTCAAAATACCTATAAATACGCATGTTGAGAACAAGAAATCCAAGCCACTTCGGCTAACATCATCTAAGTCTCTGAGTTAAAGAAACAATCTCGCCTCAATAACTGGCCTAAGGGCAAGTTCATTGATTTCTTCTTTTGAAATTTTTAATCTGGATCATAATTCTCTTCTAATTTCCACCCTCCTCAAATAAATACCGAATTTCCAATTTTCAAAATAAACCAAAAGATCGTCATAATAGGACTAATAATATTAAAAAAACAAAAAGCGGTGGCATAGACCAATGTGGCCACACCCAGATACTGAAGCCTTGAGTTGCCCCACCAATGTCATTCCAAGGTACAAAGTACCGGAAGTGACTGTTCCAGATCTTCTAGCGTACGACTTAAGTTTTCAAGGCTTTAGCCCTCGCTTCTTAATAGAACATTCCGCAATAAACATTCTTCCGCACCGCAAGATGGCCAAATATTTGATCTGAGGTAGTGGACATTGAAAGAACACGCAGTGGCTGCTGTAGAGGCGATCAGCGAGCCCAACGCTTGAAACCTTAAAACTAATAACAGCCTGCGTCCAGAGACCTGAAAGCATTCCCTAACTTCCCATAATCGCCACCCCAAAGACCATTGCACAGTAATTAACCAAATGGTAAATTAGCATTCCTGACATTCCACGAAGTCACTAAGAGTTTCGTTTACAATATCATTGAAGTCAACAACAACCTCACTTGCAACCGTATAAAGACATCATCACGTGCCCTTGAATGCCTTGGTAAGCTAAAAGTGAAGCCACCCTCCCCTGCAATCAGACGATATATCAGGTTGAAAAATTAAAGGCAAATAAACACCTCCTAGTAAAGTCCCTGCAAGCAAATGCGGATAGCAAGGAAACCCTTTTTCTTAAACAATAGCACGAGTACACTGCCGAACAATAAAAGTACCCCTCCTGTGATATTGAAATTTCTCCCAAAATCAACATTTGAATTGATTTGAACAATTCATCGACACTTCCACTTAGTCTCGTAATTGAATCCAATTATTATAAACAAGAATCATCGTAATTGTGATCGAGGGAATAGTTTTGTCCTTTGCCAATGTAGCGAAATGTGAGTAAAACAAGTTCCTGACCCGCCATCGCTTGGAGCCTAAATTAGTCGTATCCCGAAAGCGGAGACATTATTTGTCCCCAAATAGGCTCCTGAATGATAGCACCGGCAATGGATGCCTTCCTCAAACCCCAGTGCTTTACCAATGCAAGCAAAGCTATACTTCCAACAGTAAGCCACGTAGTCCAGCTACTTCCTGTAAGAGAATGGAGACTAATACCCACTTCAAAACAAGCTGCAAAATAAGAATAAGTTGGAATTTCAGGCCTGAAAGCCCAATAAATAAAATCATCGGCTGGGACGATCCTCAACTGATCATACCAAGTTCCGGCTAATGCACCAATCAAAAAATAAAAAATCAAGATGCCTTGCATGGCAGAACTGATGCTCTTACCATCTCACCGTCCTTGGAGAGTTTCCCATGATAGCCAAGTCGGAAAATCGCCACGATGGCTGCCACAGGCAGAAGAAAGAATTTAATAACAATTTGGTTGGAAACCGAAGCCCGTCAGTTCCAAATACCTTGATGTTTAATATTAAATAATACAATTAAAATAAAACTAGTGTGATAAGAAGCATCTAAAACCTTTGGCGTCGTTGTAATCTTGCATTAATCATGTTTAGGTGATTTTAATCGTGAATCTAAACAAAAATTACCAAAATTATCCGAGGATAAAAAGTGAAGCCAACCTCCTTACCTACCTCCAACCTTTTATGGCTACTCCCATCCTCCAAGTCTAACAGCTGCCGCGGCTTTTTTACCTACTTCTGTATTAAAGGCGAATTTTTTTTATTCCAAATGCCCTAATTCCAGTCCACTCGGTTCCCAAATTGATCTCCTTTCGCGGGGAAAAATTCATTTGTTGCCAATTGCTGTAAACTGGGATTTTGATCTTTGGGTTGACTGAGAATTCAATACTATTCTCTCGGTCTTAATCCATATTTCATTGCGCCTCCCAGCAGAGTCTCCCATCCACTTCTCTTGAAGTAGAACATAAACCGTTTGGTCAAGTGAAAACTCCCTTTCCAAGGAATTTTAAATCAAAGTGGTTCACCCAATAAAGATCAAACCAATGGGGGGTCCCAGGTTCAATTTTCAGATCTT
>Ga0163217_1092651_pt1 | contig 17184 bp, 16 predicted proteins | sample SynspAceP_FD_185933 | JGI IMG/M metagenome (GOLD analysis project Ga0163217, IMG submission 185933) | Saline lake microbial communities from Ace Lake in Antarctica - Synechococcus sp. Ace-P (PacBio error correction) | ecosystem: Environmental > Aquatic > Non-marine Saline and Alkaline > Saline ...
TTTCCTGGGAAATATCTAAGTTCATTCTGGGGTTTATTAAATCCTGGTGGACTGCAATTAAAATGAGGCCGCTGTTCGGAACCCCGGAAAACTAAGCACCTGCCACTCCAGATTGAATCCTGGCCCTCGCACATGTAAGGTTCCTATTTCGCCTGCCCTAAACGCAAATGGGCCTATCCTGCCTAAAAGTCTTTCTGTACCTATATACACTTCCATGGTGAATTATTTAATATTTTGTTTTAGGTGTCCCCAATTCTTTTGAACAATATCTTTACTTATTCCTGGAGGGCCGTTCCAATGATGATCATTTAGGGTCAAATTTTCTTTGAATTCAAAGTATTCCTTGATCGCTTCATTTCTGTAAATTGGCCGAAAGATCGGATTAAGTAAGTAAACTCTAGGAATGATGTTTAACCGCATAGCTGTGGCCTTTAACGGTACATTGCTTATGAATACGCCAGAAACACTTCGCCACTGGTACATATCCCATCTGTCAAATCTCCTCATATATCTATCCCAAGTCCTTGTTATGCCATCATCCATATATTTCCTGATCCATTCCAATTTTCGAACATCTATTCCAAACCGTTAGAAAAGCATTAGGGAACTACAGAATAACTTTTTAATCAGTTTTTAAGAAGTTTTAGCACTTAGATTTGTTCTTCACTAATTTTAAATAAGTAACTCCCGATCGGCATTGGAAATGATTCTGGAAGCGTAGATTCTCACCATTCCCAGTTCTACTCCAATGCTTCTTTCTCTTTTTCCCCTCCAAAAGAAAACTCTTTAACTGCTGTCCGTAACTATTGTTCCATCCATTGCCTCTGTACGTGTCCTTTGCAATCACTTTACAATGGCACTCCGCGCCCATGGATTAGACCTGCCCCGCTAAATATAAATCTCATTATATCTATCACAGGCAAGGGCGAAACTTGTGCCTTCCTGTCAGGCTTAAACCAGAGGGGCGCCCCATGAAATATAATTACTCGCAGGAGTGGGTCTTTTATAATGCCAGTTGAGACCTCGCTTTAGGTCGAACAAGCATATTTTTCCTCACATAAAATCATGTTCTAAAAGGGGAATAGTAATAGCCCATATATAACCGCGCATACTATCGACCTCGCTCGAACTCTGACCAGAAACATTCTCTTGCCTTAACTTTATAATAGTGCGATTTAAACGCTCTCTCTCTTTCCTAGGAAACCCTTGTCCCCTGAATAGCGTAAATCTTAAATTCCGCATCTAATCTTTCCCTCCAATTAAAACAACGCTCGAATATAAACCTTCTCTATTCATTCTCAAAAAACCAATCGTTAGCCTACCCCCCAAAACCCTTCCAAACAGTGTCCCTGTATTCGCCTTCCCTCTAGTAGCCAAATTATATACACAAAAACGGCGTACCTTCAGCGTAAAACCAGCACTCACTCACCAGTGTAACATCATTTGCTTTCCAATACCAAAACCCGCTGGTCCGCTTGATAGCCTAAATGCTGCCGACAATCCACTCTGCACCTGAAACCGAGGAATGAGGAATCTATATCTTGAAGCGAATTTGTTTTGGATGGTGCATTTGAATATTGGTGATTTAAGTATTCTTAGTTTTTATTTAGGCAATTACTATTCAGGGCCCCCGTCTCTATTTTTTGAATACTGCTGTTTCTTTGCCACTGGGGAAGACCTCTAAAATGGTCCATACCTTCTTCTTGTCCTAAGCTTCAAAAAAGATAAAATAAAAGCTACGTCTGAAATCACTCAGATAGAAAGATGTTTGTGCAGCTATGAAAATCAATAGTACTTAAAAAATGCAGCACCTTCCAAGATAGCAAAACGTATAACGAGCTTTTTGGTACAGCATTAATCTTCCATTAATGATATGCTTTTTTAAGTATGCTGGCGCGGAGTTTGAATTGAATAAGTAATTTGCTTCCAAAGTATAACATAAAAACTAGCAAAAACATGGTACAGAGAGTAATCACAGCATTTTTCCCACCTTTAAATCCCAAGTAATTTGAGCCATCGCCTATTGAATCAAAAAATGACCGATTAAATAATAAAATACCAAAAGTTTAATCCGGCATGATGAAATAGAAAACGAAAAAAAGATATGCTTTTGTGGGTTAAGTTTTTGAGGTCATAAAATATATCTTTTACAAAATTTAGCTAGGCACGAAATAATCTAAATGATTTTGGTATTAACACAAAGCATTGCTTATAAAGGTAAATAACCTTTCTGTTTCTGCAAGGAAGTTATGCCAAAAAAATTTGTAAAATCTAGGCAAGTCTCTCCATGTCAGGTAACTTAAATCTAATGAATATAACCCTTCACCTAATCTGAACCACTAATTTTAAGCAAATCCCTTTTTTTATTTATGTCACAAAAAGGATAAATTAATAATTTTAGACCGTCAAAGGTTAAGAAATAACAAACAACGATTTCATATACTTCTCGCCTATGAAATATAGACGATTTGCACGTTTTTTAAAAGAAGCCAATGGAGGAGCTTACAATAAGCATCTGATAACGGAAAGCAATGGGGTTGAATTAATGTTCTTAAAAAGATAATTGTCCAACCTTCCCCAAGTTTCTTTTTTGGATTTGAAATATGCGGTTGTAAATCCGGTAACGGAGGCTTATCGAATAAAGGAAAGTGAAAATTAGGGGATGCCAGTATAATTTATTCCACCTCCTTCTAATCTGATTAATGGTATGTACTTTATGGTAAAGGTGCGCAGTAATTAATATTAGGAAACCTGCCAGATTTTACTATTTGAAATTTGTTATAAACAAGCTATTCATTCATAAAAGAAAAGATGACAAACAACCAGCCAGGAAAAATTTGTATACAACCTAAATGGAACAAAATTGGAAGACTACTAAACTAATACTTGTTCTTGAAGGCGAGCCCATATGAGACGAAGCCTCAATAAAGGCCAGATTGGAATAATTCACCCTATGGTAAATAAATATAATCTGGGCCCGTAAGTTTTGCGCCACGGAGACCTTGCCTATAAAAATCTGCAAATTCGTAAGCCCATGCCCATGTGTTTTGCTTTGGTGGGGGGGGGAGGAGCTTATTTGACTTTTATAATGAGCGTTATAGGACCAAGTCCTAAGAATAGATGGAAACATATCCAGCTATTAGGTAAATAAAGGGTAAAAGAAGTTTGAGCAGAGATATGGGAGTTTAGCTGCCCTTGATGAGAGAGTCATAGTCACTACGGGCTAAACCTGTTTCATATAAGTGATTCACTTGGGCCATTTATACCGAAAACGCCAGCACAGGTAGACTATTTATTGGACATTTCTGTTACATTTGCGCTTAGATGATGAGGCAAGTAAATGTGGTAATTGTTAAATTACAGAGACTACACGGAAACGGTATGACAAAAAAAGAACTACAAGCAAGCACACGAACGCTCGTCAAATAATGCACAACACCTGTCTCCATGAAGCTATCTCTCAGGGAATAGGATATGTGACTGAAATGGCCCAATTCATTGCAACTTGAAATTGGGGAGAAAAAGAAGACGAAGTTTTAAACATTAACCATGTGGTAGGCAAGCTGAACAAGAGATCGACAAGGGATAAGGGTTGGTAGACAAGTTATATAGCACGGGTAAGAACTTTTCTACTTGCAGAGAGTCCTCTGTTTGCCAATTAAACGGAACGAAAATGGATGAACGGCTTAATCATTTTTAAGTTACGAGCCGCTTTAATGCCAAGGTGAATTATGGAATAATGACTTTGGGCATTGAATACTGACAGGTAATTGCGGCGGAAAAAAAATTTTTTAGAGATAGGAAAAGCAAATTCAGACTTCCTGCCGGACTCACTCCTCAGTGTTTGGACCGCAGCCCCAGGAATTGAAATTATTTTTTAAACGAATCGGTTTGAATTCCGGATTTCGCAGGATTCAATTTACTAAATCAAGGAATTGTTACATGACCGTGACAGGCGCGACGACAGGTAAGAAAAGAATTTAAAACCTATGATAGAGGATCCAAAGCAATAAGAGAAAAGGATTTTTTAACTATGGGAGGCACCGCCCCGACAAGACCATGATGGCGATAATCGTTGCAGTTGAGTATAAGACAAAACACCAACAACCGGAATAATAGAGGGGAAGAACAAATGTGGTAGGCAGAAATCTCACAATATAACAAAGAAACAAAAAAATTTAACACGAAACGAATAGAGAAAACAGTTAAAGGAAACGTACACTGTTGAAACTAGTTATGAAAACAATTCGCGAAAAAAGAGCGAAAGCGCTTATTACCATTTAATGTAGTAGGCCAGGTGCAGGAACTACGCCCTCATACCCACTTTATTTAATAAAGAAAGGTAAGTGGAGAATGGAATATCGGGAGCAAAAAAATAAAAAGGATATAAGCTGAAGAAAATAATAGTAGAGAGTTTTTTTCCAATTTTTATACGAAGAAATGAAGAAGTGACTCCCCAAAGGTTAATTAGGTTTGCCGCCAGAAACAATAAAGCTGTCAAAAGGTGGCGAGTAAAAGAAAACAACACCTTATTTGGGCAAAGTGTAATTACAGCAGTGCATAATAAAAACCGAAGTAATAGGATATTCAAAGTAAACACATTTAACGGCAAAAAAAAGCATCGGAACGATGGCTAACGAGAAAAAAGATGGAACTTAGCAAAAAAATATGAGCTTCAGAAAGGAACAAGACTGCCAATCATTTGCCTACATTTCAAGCCATGCACTTGCAAGAGCCTTTAAGAAAATTCAATACCTTGCTTCCCGCATAAATCGAAAAAATAAAGATACGTCTTCCGAAAAGAAAAATATCTATTTAATACGTATGCACTTTCTGCCGAACGGATGCAGTTGGTTGATACGATTTGTTGGCCATCCCCGTACGCACCATTTGGAGGGTGATTTAGAAAACCGATTGAAATATTATAATGAATCAAGTAAAACATGAAACTTGGAAAGCTCCCGCAAAAAAAGCAATAATCAATGCGACAAACCTCGAGCAAATATCATCCCATTTCAATTAAACAACTCTTTTAAATCTAAACAGTAATTCTTTAAGTTCAAACCAGGTAAAAACCTGAAGCCAACAATAAATGATAGTTAATGGAAAACATTAGAAAGGGAAAATTTAAAGACGACAAACATATGCATATTACTTACTCGGACAACGGAATAGGTTTGATCAACAAATACAGTGAAAAGATATTTGAAATATTTCAACGTCTCCAATGGTAGGTCAGAAATATCCCGAACTGGAATTGGACTGGCTAAATAAAACGAATGTAGAAAATCACCGTGGATTATACGCAAGGAATTAGGTATGGTGCAACTCAATATAACTCTCCGTAGAAAGCTTAATAAGTTATAATATGCGTAGTAAGGGGTGTTCGTACAGAGTGTTTTAGATTTAAGGCAATAAATCACTCAAGGCAGTTTCATTTTCTTTGACCAAAATCGATTGCTATAAAGAAAAGTAACACATATCTTTTAACTATAAATTATATAATCACCGAGAAATTTAGGAGTCGTTAGATTTGTAAATACATGAAAAAGGACCTATAGATTATTATAATAAGTTTAATGATTATATATTGGTTTTATATATGATGCTCCTCCTTCTTTCAATTGTCCTACCTCATTTGGAATAAGAGGTGAATAGATAATATAGTAATTTCTGGAAATCAGGGAGTTACATACGGGAAGGCCATTCGAATCGTCCCAATAAGGGGACATTAAAGCTAAAAATAATAATTTGGCAAGGGATTGTCCCAGAGTCATATTCCGCCATCAACTCCACCCATTCTCGAACTGTTAAGCCCGATGTTCCAGGGTAATTCGTCAAAGGCGTCATAAAATTCGCGAATCAATCTGATCATCATCTGCTAAAAAAAATGCTTAACATTTCATTGCTATATAAATTGAATTGATGTTTGCCGACTAAACCATTATACTTTAATTTCTGATCTTGTCATTAGTAATGTTGTTTTCCCATTTTTGCATACTTTAGTCTGTAGACCCTAGTTTGTTACTTTCAAAATAAGGCGATTTAAAAAGAATGCATCATTGAATAGAAAATTAACTCAATGATTTTTATAGGCATAGCAAATTCAAATCCATCTTCAACTGTAAGGAAAATCCTCTATTTAATAGCTGCCCTGATAGATAAGCCCTTTTAAAAGCTTTTTACCTAACATTCCATAATCAAATTGACAAAATATAGTTCAAAATAGGAAAATCCCTAAGGCCTTAAGAAAAGTTGCTTTAGGGATTAAAATTGTTCTGTAATATTTTTTCTTAATGTTTGTAGCTTGGCTTTTTATCCAATCCATAACGAAATTGGCATATACCCAAGTAAATTCCGGCCCCAAAAACAATATCAACATGAAAGGAACCCCATAAAAATTAAAACACGGTAACCTGCTGCGCCATAGTAAACAGGTCCGCTTCCCCCAAAAAATACAGTCCTAATAAAAATTTTCCAAGAACAAAATAGTATAGCGTAACAGGCCCCGATCCAACGGTCTCACCGAATTTTGGGTACGGCAAAGTAGCTAAAAATGAGGGCGAAAAGTAGGGTGCGATTCCTATGAAACCGTAAAATCTAGAATATAGCAATAAAGGATAAAATCTGGCAGAACACTACGAATGTAATCGTTGAGTGCCGAAATCCGGGCAGTCCACCAAAAAAACAATCAATAAAAAATCCGATACCAATATGAAGCAAACTCCGGCTCTATCAATAAGCATTTTTACGATTTGATTGGGTCTGGTTTAATTTGCCAAAATTGATAAGGAAGCTGTAAGTGTAAAAACACCTGTGCTCGAATATCAAGGTCCCAAAGCCCTAAAATACTCGCCACCTGCTTCTGTTGCCACTCTGGTCTCAATCATCATGTTTGAATAGATCGTGCCGCATCTTGGCCCAAGGGCCTTGATATCTCAGCTGTATTCACCTTGAACAATGTAATACTCCCAAATGGATCCCACCAGATTAATGAGATTACCAAAAGCAGTGTAAGGTGAAAGGATTGCATAATAGGCAACAACCGCACTCCAGTCCGAAATGGTCATCCAGCATCTCCACTTAAAAGGTTCAACTACCAAAGTGTAGAGTGTGATACTGCTGAATTTAATCGGCTATTTTCTCCTGGTCAAACTATACAGGCTTTTATATCGTTCGCCCAGGAAAGGTGAAAAATCATATCTTCAAGGCTTCGGTGTCACTTTAATTTTATCGCCATTGCGAACAATATTGATCGTTCAGCTGTCGTGGGGTACAAAAGACCTGGGCACCACAACATTGTTTGTCCGCCGTTTTATGATAATTATAACATAGGAGGTATTTTATTCTTTGGCGTTATACCATCCGGAACAGATTTAATAATTGATCGTTAACCGTCTTATATTTCTTTGCTCGTCTTCCGACAAACCCACAGTTGCAAATTTGCAAGGTAAACAAACGGCTGACCGTATAGGCTTCTATTTCTTTATATGCATAAAATATTTTCCGACACAATACACCTCTATCATAATGGCGTCAGGGGCAGGCCATTTGCGGTTACGTCACCCACAAGCGTATACATCTTGATGACTGTAATTTGCAAATTCATTTACTAAGCCTTTATGGAAAACACATGCCCTTTTCCAAATCACGAATTTGATTCGGCACCCTCCTGCAGATGGAACTACGACGTCCTGCTTTCAGCGAATTTTTCTCTCCGTCCTTTATATGGATTACGAAATTTTATTCCATTTCTCAGTTTGCCGATATCCTGCATTAAATATAAATCTATACCCAATCTTCGAAACTTCTTTTAGCTGGATCCAATGTCCTGTCAATTTTCTTGAAGATGCCCTCCAATGCTCATGAGTTATTTTACCTTCCCTGCCCTTGCGGCCATATGGGCAAATTCCATTGGCATAAATAACCTCCGCAATAAGAACCATATTTTTTGGCATTCTGCAACCGTAGAAAATCGTCAACTATCTACGAATTCAAGCTTCCCTTGAATTCAAGTTGCTAGCTATTTGTCCCTGTAGCATAACAATTTAGATCAGCTAATGGATTTTCCCCCTCAAACGGACAAGTCGTTCATCAAGAAAAATAAGGTGATTGTGGTACAATTGAATCCCAATTCCTCAATTCATTCAGTCCAAGAATCGTTGGTAATTGCCGTTTAAACCTTTGCAGCGCTTCCCAATCCAGCTGTGGAGGCATACTTTGCCATTACAATTAGTGCCCAATCAATAATTTCGAAGCGGCGCAAAAGTATTTTGGAATACCAGCCTCGTTGCCACAGTGCCTCCATATTCACGATACCGCTATGGCCACCTAACCACCCTTGCCAGGTTAGACGCCGTGCGACCTACGCCTGCAACCGCCACCACCAATTACGAAACATCAATTTCTTCTAGCCATGAAGTATTCAAGTTTGAATTTCAGTTGATTTATTGCCTAATATTTTAATCCGATAGCACGAGATTATAAAAGCTCCAAACTACGAGTAGGACGAAAACGCTATGTAAGCGTGTTGGTGAATCGATTCTGATTAATAGGTGAAGTGAAATAGGATTGAAGCAAAAATAAAAGAACCGCTCTGGGAGCGGTCTCAATTTGCTTCAAACGAAGCTCGAGCTTGAGTTAGCTAATCTTTACTAAAAACAATACTTGTTCAGCTAAGTTTTTCTGCAATAGAGTGCGAAGGTTCAACCTACATTGCTGATTTGCATATTTTGTAAAATCGTCAGTCCCCATAAGCATCATAACTTGCTCAACTCAGAAGATGGAAACAATTCTTCCTTCCATTTTATAACAATACGATCCGCATGTACAAATATAATTTGGACATGGATATTGTTCTTTTGACCGCTTCTCTCCAAATCGCAGTAACATTTTTCTCTGTCTGAGATGCAGATTCGGCCAAATAAATTCTATTAAAGATCGACGCAGCCATAATAAACATGAATGTTCCCATTCTAAAGCCAGGGCATATTTCTTACTGCGATCGCAACCATTAAAGAATACTTTTCTAGTTTGCGATCATTCTTCTCTCAGAAAACAGTTGAAAATCCACCGTATCAAAAGAGGGGAACCCATTAATTCGTTCCTACAGCCGTTGCCGACCCAATAGTCTACCAGTCCCTCATGCCTCTTACCAACAACCACAACAAGATAACATTCATTAATCTCATTTGTGTTCCCTCGTAAATACGGCATACGCGCATCTCTCCATGCGCTCCATAGGCCCGTTTCTTCAGAGAAACCATTCCGCAGTAAAATCGGTACCCGTCGTCACACAATTTTGCACATCCCCGAAAACGGCAACTTTAGAATGGACATCAATAGCATAATTCCTCAACTCCTTAAGCCGCTCCTGAGGGTAATTCCCGCACCAAGCCGAATGGCAATACGACTTCAATATTCTTGGCAGCTCTATAAGAAGCTGACTCAAACCAGCCATAATAAATTTCGTCGCCATCTCCCTAAATGACTTTAAATAGCTCCAAAAGCGGCAATGGGTTAAATGTTTGCGTCCACACAACCTAAAGCGGGGTAATCGCCTTGGATCCAAACACGGCTGCCAATTTGAATTCGTGCCAATATTAAGGGCGTTCATGCAATTTAAAACCATTCCTCTGTCGAAAGCATGTTTTCCACTGGAAAACGGTATTCATTAAAAAAACTTGCGCGAGAGAGAGCGCGCGAAGTCCCAATTATGCTCTTCTCTCCTAATGTAATACCATTGTTGGTCGTCAACAATAAATCCAGTACTATCTGTCGTTTCTATCCTTGCAAAAACTAATAAAAATTAACAGAACCCAGCATTGGAAATCCACATTTGCCCATGATTTGTAAGTTGCATCAGCGGTAATAAAGTAGCATGGTTTTACCAGAAATGGCTACACTACCGGCCCCGTTCTGTTAATACATAGTCACCAAACCATCACCGCTGAGTCAATTTAGGAACGTATTTTTTCTGGGCCTCATTGCATAATAAGGTAATCGGCATAGTCCAATACCCGGTGGCACCCAAAAGCGGTACTTAAGAACATTCCACTAAAATATATTCGCATACGATCATGGAGAAACAATCCATCAACCCAACCGTAGCCTTCGGACCGCGACTCCTAAAACCCCTTTTCCCGGCCTTGGTCATTAACCTCTCTTTAGGGCATAGTCCTACTCGACCGAGCCTGTTGCAAATAATTTCAAACGATCGTTAAATTTCGAATAAGGAATCACGCATCATTCTGCCTCGAAAAAACCCCCGGCGTAAAAACATCTCGCAAGTGGTTTCCTTACAAGGAATTGTCCGCGCCCTAATACTTTCTTATTTTATTCTATGCCATTTTATTTTAATTAAGTTAATAGTCAAGAATGAGATGAAATTGAAAAAGTACCGTTCATAAGTACGCTGTCTGTTTATATTAAAAATCAAATATTCCTCAGCACTTTGCCCAGTACCTACACACATATGTTACCCATTCCATAAATTTCCTGCATATTTCTCTTCTCACTCATCAAACAATGATATCGGATACTTGGCACCCGTCCAGCCCAATGGGGACCAAGGCAATTGCACCCCCATTTACCATTTGACTATATCACATTATTAAGTTCGCCGTATTACAGCTAAGACTTGTGAATGCGAAAGCCTTCGTTCAATCGATCCAATCAATTCATTCTTGTTTAAGACGATCGGCTGTTTAAGGCTTTTTGGAACCTTACAGGGCCAAACCCAGATCGCGGTTCTAATCCCCTCTTGCTGCATGAATTTACTAAATTCTGGCAATAGTTCCAATTTAATTCTTTACACAGTCCCTCGCTCATAACCAAAGCAATATCTCTATACCATCCACTCAATTTGGGTGGGACGAATACTGCCGTTACAACTTCCACCTCGCGAAAACTGTCCGCAATCCGCCAAAGCTTTCCCTATTTTCCTTTTCTAGTCCCTCAATCTGGTTACCGTAATATTTTTACTACTGTCTTCCATGTCGTCACATATTCGTCTACTTCAATAGGTACGATCTGACTTTGGAAAACGATCTTCTGCCCTGGGCCCCCTAAGTGCTTTCTCATCGCAATGATATGGCAAATTCCGTCTGTCGCTCACGGAGAAACAAATAATGGCTACTGCCCTCGGCTGTGTTCCGCATGCCCCCATAATCACATCAGCCCACTTGCCAAATCAAATTGAGTCTGTTTTGTAACCCGTCATATGAACAGCACTCATGCTCTCAGCACCACCAGCAATTAACAATCCTGCCATCTCCGCAGCCGAATTTTTGCAGTAAGCAAATACCTATGTTCTATTCCGGAAGAACAAAACTATGACCGTAACCCCGGGACATCAAACAATATTAAGTGCCCATTAGGGCTATAAACGTGCCATGTTTAGTCTGGAGATCCTTCGCATGCATTCCAACTACGGTCACTATGCGGTTTTTGTCCATTGGAGCGCAATTCATTATCATATAGGCTATTGTTTCCGCAAGCAATCGCTGTTCTTTTAAAACGGAAATACGCCTTTAGGGCTTTGCTACGCTGTCCAATGCCTACGATATATGCTGGTTCATTTAAGTTTTAGTAGTTAGGTATTGAGTTTTATAATTTCTGTGAAATAATGTCATGTTTAATTCAATACATGGTCAATAAACTGTTATACTTTCTCTTCTAATTATTTTTAATTTATTAATAATACAATGTGTTAGAGTACATAATTGAACCCTTAACAAATCCATAATCCGCCACGGTTTTCCTGTTTAACAATGCTTGTATCCGCTTCCCACAAGTTCTTCCCGCATAAGGAAAGACGCTTCCCTTTCCAGTCCAAAAGATATTGTCCGTAACCAACGTTGGCTCCGACAACAGTCCCCCCCACCCTTACATAGGCTAATTGTTCGGCCAATGTATGGTCGTGCTCCTTATATAAATACTGCTTCCATGCATCAGACCCAACCATAACAACCTAAAGCTGTTTCCACCTAAAACCCTGACGTCTTACTTAGGGTTGGGTAAAGCCTCCTTGTCCGCCATTGTTCCATAGCCTTTGCGGTAGCGATCTGTCTCTTATTTACACACACTAATAAGTCTTATTCCTTTCAAGTACGCCCCATATCAATGCTGCTAACGAAGTAGATACATTGCCATCCCATGGTCAAAGAAGTTTCTTGTGAACATAAGTCTCCAAACATCATCTTCTAAAATATCTCGAACCTAATTCAATTTCTGGAAACCAGTTCACCACGCTTCCGGTATGACCCCAAACTCCAAATCCACCAATCCATATAGGTCTGCGGCGGGCAAACCCACCATATCTGCATGCAAGGACAATCGCAACTCGCCACAGCCTAGTGTGGACAAGAGATTTGTGGGGATTGAAGAATAGCGCATGAACGCATCATGGTATCCTGGAGACTAAGGGCCATATTAACTCATCGTAATCCGTTCCACAGCCATCATAAAAATCAATTCCAATATTGCGCCATACATAAAAAATTGAAGCCTGATTGCCTACTACCTAAACCTGAAAAACTTTTTCGGCCAACATCATGGCTTGTTCAGCACCAAAAACATCACCTCCAAATGGTGTCATTTTTGATGAAAATGCTACATTTAATATACCGTCTCCCAAATCCTCCACAAACAACGCCACGTTTTTCCAAACCCCATGGATTTCTATATTATCCAAAATAATACAAGAATCCTGGCAAGTAAGTTGACCATGTCTTTGGGGATATCTAATAGTAAATGTTGCCCATCCTTTAATCTTATAAACGATTATGCCTGAACCAGCATTCGGTAACCCAAGTGGCTGTAAAAAGCCTTCGTCCTCCACATTTCATACCTCTCAAGCCCTAGCCATCCCATATTTGAAAAGGTCCATACCCCCAAGCAAAAACCTCTTCCATGGCGTCATCTATTACATATACAATCGCCGTTTATTCGGAACCTATTGAGGCAATCCCAAATAGAGAAAGCCTTCGAAAAGCCCAGCCTTACTTGCCAGAACCAACACTAAATGTTCATTACATTTTCTATGGACTGGTAATATTCTAGATCGAAACCCTGCCTTTGCCTAGCCTATATCCATGGTGTTTAGTCCCACGCCATATTCCCACCTTCCTTCTATAAAATCCTTGCCGGTCTTACTCCAAACATTTATATCCAATCCTTTTTTCCAATAAAACAGGAAGATAAAATTGGCTCCTTTCTTCATCGCCATACAGTTTCCGCAAATACCCATTAGGCCTACATGAACAGTGTCCAATCCACTACGTCCTACGCGGAAGTGTACCGATTTTGCCGCCATTACTGGGGTCCGGAAAGTTTCATTTTCCCTACGGTAAAGGCCCATATCCTTTAACGGTATGAACAGCTCATAATACTGAAGTCCCTATTCTATTCCAATAAAACCGCAGGGTATCTTTGGCAATCACTGAAGTCTGCTAAAAATTGTTCGCTCATATCCATTAAAAAGTCCAATACTCTGAGAAGTTTTGGTCCCGGGATTATTCAAAAAGTTTAAATAATCGTTGCAGGTTAAAAAAGTGGGTACCGCAAAAATGTTTTTGGAAAATCCTCACGCTACCTTCCTCACTTATTCACAATAATACTTTATGGGAATTCGAAGTGTGGAGTAATTAAAGTACCCTGGTTCTATGCTGAAGTCAAGATTTCGAATACTAATTTTCTTTATAACCAAACGCCCCAATCGACCTACCCAATGATCACTACTTCTCCTACTTTAGCAATATCGTCCTCAAGATTCTGTGAACCTTTGACGAATTGAGGTAAATAGGGAGGGCTTGGATTTAAAGCTGCTGCCAAAGACGTTCCACCCTCATTCCTAATTCTAACAACTTTTCCCAAGAGAAAGTCTTTGCTTCTTGTCGTTAGCTTCCCGTGGTATAATATCCAAAATAGCAATACTTCCACCATATTCTGCAAAAATGACAAGCGATAAACCCGACTTCCCATAACCAGAACCAAAACCTGCTACTTTTAAATGTGTGTTCACAATAAACGGTTTAACTAGTTTATCTTAGGTAAAATTTCTTTCCGAAATCTATTGTTATCAACCTCAGCTACCCTCAAAAAGTGTCTAATTCCAGGGATACATATTTCTACTACATCGTTAAACCGCAGTAAAGCACTTTGGATCTTCCTTTTCTCACCCCAAAACTCGTAAATGGATAATACACCCGTCTCCCGTCGTAGGCATTGTCTACGTTCATTACACCTTTTCCTCCATACTTTAGTATCGCTATAACGTTGCTTCCATGCCCATTTTTGGGCCTAGAGCTGTTGAGGGAGAAACCTGATTTGGGTCTAGTCTAACAATAAACCTCACAGCCATTGTGCTTTCAAACTCTGGCCTCTTTCATTGACAGATTGTACCTGCTGCAAGTGCTCGTAGCGCTAATCTATTTATGTCGTCATTGCTATCGTTGGTTCTTAACAAATATAACAAAAAAAATAATTATTGGCAGCATAGTAAATTTGAAAAAATATATCAGTAGTAAATAAAAACAGCTTCTGTTAGGAAGCTGTTACAGATTAAGGGTTAGGAATTCCGAATTTAATGCTCATAGATGTCATTAATAGATTGATATAGTTCCTTACCAATTTGCGCTTTAATTCCATAGTAGTGAGTAAGGTGCCTTCATCAAATACTCCCAGAACATTCTGTGAATTAAGCGAATTGGTTTAATCTCCCATTTGGCAAACTTTCATTGCAAGAATCCACTTCTCCTGAATCTGGCAATTACTTTTCTGTTTTTTAACCATTTTTGTTATTCACTACTTCCACAATCATTAATTTTCGCCCAGTTACGCACAATCAAATCGGGTGAAATAAAAGCCTGCCGGCATTTCTCCCCTTCACCGACGACCATATTTGTCATAGAACTTGATTGCTTAAATCTGTTCTCCATAACTGGGGCAACCGTAATTTACCTCCAGAGTTTGAACATTTCTTCTTCTGTCCGAATCTGAAAAATCCATCGGCAATCATCTCGCCTATAAGCCGTATGAAAATATCCACCTTAAGACCTTTGCCTTTTTTCAGCATCCTGAAAACCTAACAATACTTTGGTCCCTTTAACACAAATCTCAACCGTCTCTGCGATTTTCACTTCGGTACTCCAAAATTTTCCAACCGTTGCAATTCTTAATCCACCTACCCTCAATCTTAACCGAAACTACTGGGGAGTTTCCGTAAGGCCATAAACCTCCATGACGCCAAATTCGGCGCATGGGAAAATTCGTGCCAACGTGGCTGCAACGCAGCGCTACCTGAAGCATAATGAAAATTCCTCCCACACACACTTGCTGGAAAATTAATTTCTGGCTATGTCAATTTCTTCGACCACCAAACCATTTGCCATAAGCGTTTGTAAACCAACTCAACGGCCCAGAAAAATAATTTCTTTTTATCCGCAATTCTGTTTCCCTGCGATATTTGTCATTATACTTCCAACTGTACAGCGTTCATTACATGGAGAACACTCCTTAATTATCACTATTCTTAGCCATGACTCGGAAAATAGATGTGACCACCGCGATGATACCAAATACATCATTCATCTTTCAAAATATGACATATCTGGCAAAAAGCCTTAAGCAAATTATGCCTATAATCATGGTAGAAATCGTTAGTAACTTGCAAGCAATACTAACCACGTTTGCCATCGCTTAGCATAACGCCCTTTTGGTCGCCCGGGACCGGAAATATATATAAAGTGGCCAAGTCATGTGCTTAACCATCTCCTTTGCTTCACCTCCCTTTTGTTGGAGTATCTGCGCCCCATTCAAGAATTCACTCAATCTTACAATTACTTAGAACATCAAAAGAAGTACACATCTTCTAAATGCGGGATTGCCTACCCGCATTAAACCTATAAAAACCTCAATCACAAGAAACCAAAGAACATAATTTGCCTGAATGGTAGGACATATCATAATCTCGTCCGATAGGAGGGTAATGTAGGAAGTTTTGGGCCCTAATGCAGAAATACCTATGTCCAATAATATCCATTCCGTCTATGGCCATGGAAAAAGGGCAATTTAATCGTTGGTTTTACCAAGTCCTCAAACAAAGCCCCTCTACAAGCATTAGCCTTGTCCTATAATATCTGGTGATTAGCCACCCACTCCCAATTGTATTTAGTAACCCAGTGATTTTTAATTAATTCCTAATTGGTAGTAAGGAAAATCAAAAAGGGCGGTGATTCTTGCATATTTTATTGCGTTCGTAACGCAAATAAGAAAAGGTGGACGGGGTATTAAAATCATAAATTCGTATAAACATTAAAAATAAATTCGAGTCCTGCATATCTCTTAAATTGTAGCCTAAATACTTGGGTTTAATGTTCAAACCTATCGTATAGATGTTTAAAATAGTTATTTAGAATGGAAATTTTAGATTTATTAAGGATTATGTTCAATTCTAGAAGCTATCAGTAAAATTTATTAAAATCATATGCCTATGCAAGTTGTCCTTGCTGAATTATTTCTAAGTGTATAATTATGGTTAAATATTTCGAGTTATTGCAAGATTTATAGGTGGATTTGCAAAATATTAAGTTCAATCCTTAATCAAATATTAGAAAAATTTGTATTTAAGCATTTGATATAAGTAAAGTTTTACATATGAATTACATTAATTTAATAACAAAATAAACTAAACCAAATGAAAAAGCTTTTGTAACGGCATATTATTTTTACCTATGATCCTGTGCCGAAATAACAAAGATTCCCTGTGATCATGACGTGTCCTGGAGAACCCACAGATCCAAGACAACTTATGCAACCTTAAAGAATTAAAGGAGAAAGTGATTGATGGGTTAATGTATAACGCGGACATAATCCGGAAACGTATACGGTAGGTAAATTGGTGAAAGACGCAGGAAGGAAGCCATACTTGGGTACCTACTATGGTAAGAATAACCTAAATAACCAGAAATTTATGCCATAAAATAGAAATGGGGAATCAACTTTGATAAACCGCCTATGTCCCATACAAGTTTCTTTGCCCCTAACGAGGGTTCATTCAACTTTGTCGGAACATATGAAATTGCGGCTGTAGAAGGAAGTGATGGATACACTGACATATCCGTTCCCCGAGTTATTTGGCTGAGGGAAAATTTGGGAAAATATGGACTGGTGATGACGAGAATA
>Ga0163217_1011019_pt1 | contig 17183 bp, 13 predicted proteins | sample SynspAceP_FD_185933 | JGI IMG/M metagenome (GOLD analysis project Ga0163217, IMG submission 185933) | Saline lake microbial communities from Ace Lake in Antarctica - Synechococcus sp. Ace-P (PacBio error correction) | ecosystem: Environmental > Aquatic > Non-marine Saline and Alkaline > Saline ...
GGTCGGTTCGTTCTCTTTTTGAAAAATAAATTACGCAAACCCCCATGAAGCCCTAGTAGATAAGAGAAAAGAAATCGTAATATATCGGCGGTTCGTATAGAGAACCGTCCCATTTACTAGTTGGTTTTTTGGCCCTGCACCTGTGTCTAAGAATGTTTGAAGTAAGAAAACAGAAGGATGTATTTAGTGGTTCCATTTCTATTGTTTTGAATTGTAAATCTGACATATTTATTTTCCAAATCAGAATTTTTATTTTTTAGGACTTTCTAATTTCTGTTGGTTCCAGAAAAGGCATCAAAAATATATCCTTCATGCTCAATTACGATTGGGCGCCAGTAATCTATTTGTCGCCCACACCATTAAGTAGCCCAAATTTTTGTAAATACCATGCCATCAAATCGCTAATTGGAACAGGGCAATTGGATCTCGTTTTGTTGGGTGAGGTTTGGAAAACCAATATGTTACTTGCCATTGCTTCAATCTGAATACCATGAAATTTGGATCTTGCATCGGGAAATTTAGTCTTGAAACAGGTTTCGACCCAGTAACGAAGAGTACGTATCTGTGTGAGAACAATATGATGTAGCCCATAAAGTCATAAATACTGGCATGCCTAAATATCCCGCTTTGCCGATTTATCATAGGACTCTCTTAGAGCAGGAGAGCCATGAACGACGTCTACCTTACATATTCGCCACACTGGTGTATATGGAACACAACGGTAATGCCATCAGCAATATAGGGTGGCTCATTCATCGTTTTCGGCTAATTTTCACCCTAATTTGCTGCACTGACACGCACTCAAGGATAAAAACTATTCCAACAAATCACTATATATTTCCGAATCGACTACCCTCCAACCATAAGTCTTACTCCTTTTAACTTTGTAGTCATAGGGGCATTTTTCTTCATATTTGACATCATTTCCAATCTCCAGTATGGAATTTTTTTTTGAGGGGCGGGTACAGCTTCATTTTAATTTTCGCTGTCATCCATAATATACAATTATCTTTCCATTTTTGGGCAGTTTCTCATCCCATTTAAAAGCCCTTAACTCTAAGCTCGGTCCAAAAAACCTGCTGCCCTTCCATCTGTATATGCCGCCAACGCCAGACAGTTTCTGCCGTATATTGCCAGAAACCTCTTTGCAAAATCCAGCGCATTCCCCTTTTAAGGGTTTTCCTAAGTATTATAATAATTCCTGAGGTAGGGCTTGAGTTCTCGATAGATACGGAGTGTCGATTATTTTTAAGGCTCGTCCATTCGTTCCGTCTGGACTTGTGGCACATTTTTACCCACTTGCCCACTCGGTTCCTCCACACTGGCCCCATCACTCTCACATTAGCCAAAAATTTATTTCGCCATGGAATAATCAAAATAACTGTTGGCTGTTTACACCTCCTTTAAAGGTTTTACCTGAAAAGATATATTCTGCACTATTGCCCCTTTCCCCTGCACATTGCCTCACAACCACATGTTTCATAAGGAATACTTGGGAAGATCCTAAAAATTAATATCATGTGAACTTTTAAACCCAAGTCGCCCTTGCAAACATCAAATCTGAAGTAAGGATTGGTTGTTTGGGTCGGGATAATTTTGCTGACTTTTACAGCCCAAAACCAATTGACCAACAAAACAGACTAATGACCATTAAGATTAGACTCTCTCTTGGCATAAGAGATGAATAAAGATTTTTGTATTCTGTTTTTCAATTTTGATGGTGTTTATTTATGAAATACTTTTGATATTGCCTTCTCCTATTGCAATAGCCCTTTCCGCCCTATAACCCGAATTGTGGTAACTTAAGGGAGTGCCCCCATACTTCACCTCCAAGGTCCCAAGGAAAACAAATTGTCCCGTTGTATTTTCATTTAACCCCATTTAACCCCGCGTTTTTCCTTGCCTTTTATTTCTGCACGCTCACTGAAATAAAATTGGTCAATAGACTGTGTCAACTTGTTTCATTTCATTGATTTGGCTTGCATCCAAGCTTTGGAAAAAAAATTGAAACCTATTTTGTCCCGTATGTTTTGCACTGGAAACAAATCCTTTTGCTTAAAGGCACAATAAAGTAGGGGGGCTAGAATTTCCCCCGGACCATAGAACAAATCAATGAAAACTTCCATTCTTTCCATTTTTGGTCCCATGGCGCTAGTTGTAACTTAGATTCTGTTCATTCTCAGGCCAGAAATGATGGTTTTACCACTCCTTGGTCCGCATCCACGGTTATGGTCGTAGGTGTTTTCCTGATTCTTTCCTGTCTATCTCCTTCCACCAACAGAATCGGACTCATCTCACCAATGGGCAAATAAAATATTCTGTAAATACTCCTCTTCACTCCTTCCTTAAGCCTTTGGCCTCCTGTGCCATTGGACATCTAACCCAGCAGCATAAGTTTCAAAAATGCCAAGACCCAACTACTTCCCGATCAATAGGCACTGTGCTCGGCCCTGCAGCCAAAATGCATACTTAAATCTGAATCAGCTCTGTAATTTTTTGAGTAAAAAATGCTGCGCTGAAACCTGGTCTCTTCTTCTTTTTTTTTGGTTTTGGCCAAAAATCTAGAGTTTTTTGAATGTCCGACTAAGTCTTTACCTCTTTTCGGCCAAGAAATAAGCGTTTAATTGTGCTCTGGGCGTATAAGGATTCTAAATCATTTAGGAAAACCCATGTTTTCCTCCCCTCTATGATATGTTTAACAACAAATAAAGTCCTTTGCCGTCTATAGTTTTTTTCACTAATCCAGAATTGGTAAGCTCCCCAATTTTTTGGTCATAACTAAAAAACAATATTGATCTATTAGCTCCCCTGCCCCCTCTAAATTCGCACCTCCAGAATAATTTCATCCTTTTTAGATTAATTCCCTCAACCTAAAGTGCCAACCAGATTTTAACTCCCAACCCCCACCACCTTCATCATGGCACTAATTCGATAGTATTCCGATTCTTCATCTGGATAGTAACTTTTCCACCTCCGTTTGAACAAATTGGTTTGAAACCAAATATTTTAAGGATTAAATTTTGAGTTTTTACCAATAATTTCACTGGAATCAAGCTTGGAAATAAGGTAACTGATTCGCTGAAATAAAACCGACTGTTTTCACCATGAATTTCGTGCTACTTACTTATTGCTTGACATATATTAAGTTCTAGAGGCGCAATTTAAAAATTATTGCCACTTTGATTTTTGTTTAAAGAATCGCTACGTCGATCAAAATTGCATGTTGCGCAATTGTATTTCTTTATAATAGTTTTGAGGCTTTACGGTTTTATAAATTAAAATGTGGCTTTTAACGATTAAGCTTATATTAATTAATATATTTAAAAAAACAACAACTTTAATTTTTGTCTGTTAAATTCAACTTTCAACTGTTTTTATGGTATGATCAATAGAAGAGCTGTGTAAAAAAATAGATAAATGATCTCTAGGTTGATTTCATAGTAGTCTTTCGTTATTGAATTTTTTTCAACTTTTTTTGTGTAAACATTAAAAGGAATTCTGATGAATGGTTTTAATTTTCGGCCCCTGAAATCGAGCCAAATTTAATAGGATAGTTTCATCGGTCACCTGTTCGTTCCCTCGAATAAAAACCTTTTTGACTTTTTGGACCGAGCTTACCAGGCCTCCTTTGAAATTGTTCCCTGATGGCTGGAAATTCAATATAAGAAGGAAAGATTAACCTATTGGAAATGGGGGGAGACTTTTACTGGAAGCAATACTCCGGGTCTTCTTGGGCGAAAGAGTTGAAAATATAAATTTGGGTTTCAAGAAATAATGTGTAAAACCAGGGGTTTTCCCACGTAAGTTTAAGTCGCGCCCAATACACACATTAAACCGTGAATATCCCCTTAAAACTCTGGAATAAATCAAATTATTAAAGGTTTCTCCAGTGACCGTATTATTGTAACTGCTTTTCCCACACCCCCAAAATTACTGCTCTTAAAATGCTAATTCTTCCATACATCGATAAGTCTCTCTGCCCATCCTATGTTTACCACCAATAACTTTTTCTTCCGGGAAATAAGATCGAATGAAATTTCCGAGTAATCAATGCCTTAATCTTTTTTTGAAGAGAGAACTTGTTCCTATTTGTAAAATAGGCCGTTTCTGATGAAATTTTCCAAAAGATTAATTCGTTCTGGATAATTTTATCGGCGTAAAAATTTCTAATCGAAGTTTCCAATAAATTCGTCACCTTATACCCCATATTTTCGTATCTGTAATTTGAAGCAGTGCTCCCCTGCACGGAACTTGCTTCTCCGGTAATTGAGATTTCTCCCTTACTATTTTTAAACGGAATGAAGGGGTGACCATTCTTATATTTTGTTAAAAAACAATTATGTATTCCATTAGCAGAGCAACTTAATTGTTTCATATCCCACAGTTCTTTTTAATGCTATATTCCAGTAGGCAAATTAGGAAATAAAACCGCAAAAGGTGCGTGGCTTTTTATCGGCTGTACAATAGGCCAGCTCCATGTATAATAGTTTCCTTTATCCATTGTGATCTTTGGCAGTAAAATTCAAAAATATCGGCCATCTTGAAGGGCCTTACGACAGTCATTTTTATTTTTGAGGCCTGTAACCTGGTTTCCAGTTGTCCGGGCCTAAAATATTGCCGTGCCAACTATTTGTTTTTTTTAATACTTCCTATTTCCTGTTTTTTTTAAAGCTTTCCAATTAAAAGTACATTGGCTTAATTGGTATAAATGAGTATTTTATTAATTTTAAATCAGAGTTCCCGTTCACCAACTCGCTTGTTATGGTGACAGGAGAAAATTATAGAGACAGGGACCAAATCTACCCTTTAATGGTATAAAGGTAAAACTGGCGCTTCTTTTTCTACGATGGGGCCCCTAGGATTCCGTCAGGAGCAATGGTTGCCGTCAAACGCATCTAATACAATGGCCAGGTATCTGTTCGTAAAAACGGACCTCGTACCGAAAATACCCATAAAACCCACCTGCCAAACAATGGACTTGTTTACAATAGTATAAATGCCAATACTCTTCACTAGCCCGGCACTAGCCCCCCATCATAAAGGCCATGTAATAACTCAGTGGCCATAAAAGGAGGTCGTTACCATGCAACTAACCCTTCAGTAAGCATAATATAATATTCCTGGGAGTAATGACTGGTATCATACTCCGTTACGGAGTAACCATGGATAAATTCCGTGGGGCTCAGGGCGTTTTTGGATATCCCAAGAGTGGATTCCAATTTTCATTGGCAAAAATCCAGCCTCCTTCGTATCCCATGGTCCCAAATTATTACAACTGGGGTATTTTCATCCTTCAAAATAACTTCTTTATGCATTTTTGGGACCTAATTCTATAGGGTAATCGTAACCATCTCTGCCCAACCCGGGGGGTTAAAAAAAAAACCTTTTTTTTTCCATCGCATAAACAAAAATTCCAAGGGAAATACGCACAATTCAAAGGAAACCGCATTGTCGTGGAACATAATGTGACATAACACCACTGCATTCATATTCATCTCTTTCATTAGTCTAAATGTCTTCGAGTGAATATTTTATTCACTTAGAACTGCAGTCCTGTTTTGGCCAGAAAGGAGTGTCGATGAGCGGCCTTTGAAGGATACTTTTCTTACATTTAAAACATAAACCCATCAGATTGCGAAAGTTCGCGACAGTACGAAAACCAATCGCGTTTTTTAACTTCATGTAAAAACCGGAATTTCAATGTTTTATTCAATATGTAATGTCTGTAACAAAAAAAAGGTAAGGCCATATCGGTAAATTCCAAGATTTAATAATTGTTAAACTTCGTCGGAAAAAATTTCTTACTGAAACACCTTTCTTCAAAAGGCCTAAATATTTCTTATGGATTTTATTGCCTTTTAAATCATAATAGATGGGCGGTGACTGTATAAGAGTTGAATTTAGGGTTGTTAATGCGATAAGGACAATTTAGTGGAACCCATCGGCCCTTGGCGTCTATTAGCTGTCACGGGCTATAATGGATTTTTGAGAAGATATTTCTAGAAAACCTGGACGTAAAAAATGCCCTCCGAAAAATCCAAAAGTCTGGTCCTGTCCTTTCGGCACGGTTTTATCGATTTGCGGTTTCGGATTGTTTGGCTAACATCACTTCCAATAAATTCCGTCCTCAACCAATATTCAATAATTTGCTGATGTCAATATTTAAACCTGGTAAAACCTCCTGAATGAATTAGCCCACTGCGGACTTTCCGTTTATCTAACCTTGGTATCGAGGTCATGGAGCCATCAAAAAACCGATATTGATAGTATTACTTCCAATTTGAGGGAACATCAAAAATATGTATGTTTGTAACAGCCCGTGTTCCAAACCCAATTTCCTATCCTTTGTTTATTTTCCATCGGTGCCATATTTGTAAGTGCCAAAACCTTGCAATTCCCAAGTTGGAAGGAAACATTATATTTTTGATCCATTTTTTAACTAATTTTGTTAACCATCCCGTGCAAATAGAAAATCCCACTAACAGGTATTAGGCAGCTCGGTGCCAGAGAGATGTACCCACATTTGTTTTTCTGGGGATATAAATATTGTAACGGAAAACCCAAGGGCGTTAATAAATAAAAGTATTTTTTTATTGATATCATGATCTTAATTTAGGATAGGTAGATTTTAATTTTTTTAAGAGCGTGCCCTCTACAAATTCTTTGGCTTGTTGTTCTTTGGCTCATTATGTTTTTAAAGCCTACCAACTGCCTTGGATCTATTTTTATCAGGAGTTGGAATTTGCTAATTATCCTTTACCCAAGGGTTCCCTAAAATATTAAAGGCACTAACGTTAAAAATATTTATATTTTGCGGTTGCTCGTTTCCTCGTTGTGGTCATGGTAGTCGTTCTATCTTATAATTAGGTTCTTTTCCCAATAAGTAATTAACGCGCCAGTTTTCCGTCCTACCACACTCAGGTCGGGAAACATCGTCATTGTTAAGTCGGACACTACTGGAAACATCGGTATGCCCCATAAGTGTTTTGGAGACTACGCCGGCCGCATGTATTGCAGAAACCATTTTTTAACCGTCTTTCATTCCCATGTTTTTTCATCCAATTTCCACTGCAGGTTAGAGGAAAAGACAAGATCTTTCCCAAGCCCATCCCATCCCAATTCGAGGCTAAATGTATTTTTCAACCTGCGTGACTGGAACCGCTTAGTTTGATTTAGTAAAATTGGGTTTCCCACTCAGGGAATACGAATTGCGCCTAGGGTGCCCCCAATTTTAATGGAACGCCCTTCCTTTAACAAAACCTTGCGGGTAAGACAACATAGCATATCCTTCATAATCCAGCATGACCAAATCCGTTTTTTAAGTCCATCCCTGGTTTTTTCACATCCATTATGAACGGAGAATGTCCGCCAAGGTGCAAGTAAATTCCTTTCCTTCGGAAATCCTGGTGTCCCATGCGGCTTTTTGGTGGTTCTACCTTCCACTCTACATCAATAGGATTTTGGAGCAGAAAGTTTTGGCGCTTTCTACTTCCAATGTTTTTTTTAAAACCACACGATATTTCCGTTGTTGTTCGTTCACTAGAATTATCCGCTAATCCATCACCATCCCAATCGCCTACATTATGGCTTGGTATACGCCCCAAATGCCGGTTCTTCGGTAATTTGGTAGTGCCTCGGTCGGATTATCCTTATTGAACTCCTGCACTTCTAAGGGTTAGGGGCGTCCATTTAGGGAGGTATCCCTCCAAATTTTTTGATAAGCAACATACTCGCCAGCCTCCAATTGCACTTATAATATCCTGGAGTCCATCCCCATCCCAGTCAATAAAACACGGGGCGTGGCAAAGCAACCTACGAATACCTACCGAAACCTTGGCTTCTTGTTTGCAAGAACCTAGGGCGGTAGAATTCCTGGGATTCCATTCCACTCATTTTACACTGTATTTTCAAAAAGGAGACTTTTCCGTATTCGTCACCTGCAAGGATATCCACCAAACCAATCCTGGTTTCTTAAATCTACTGCCCCGTAATCTAGTAGCAATTTCCTATAGTGAATACAATTGTATTGGTTCATCCTTTTGTATTTTATAGGGTTTTGTCCCTTCTTGATTAACTATGCTTTTTTTTGAATTCCCTTATTTCAAAGTAAAGTAATATTGAAAAAATCCACTTATAGCAATGTAGTCCAGATCCCCCCGTCAATGATCGTAATCCGCCAAAGGGACTTCTCAAATAGAGAATGATTTCCAGGGTTCCCCAAGATGCTGTAGCACTTTTTTGGGGTAACCTCATATTCAGGGGATTCATTACCTGCTAATTGTTTCTAAAAAAAGTAGGTAATCTCCATCTTTGACGGACAGGCCGCACATTAAAATCATAAATTGAATCAATCGTAAAGTTCGATTAATTTTCCAGTATATATTTAGTCGTCCTGTATACTGCCTTGTGTGTCTGGTATTTGTAAATGTTACGCGTTTTCAAAAAAACATTTTCGGGGAACATCTACGTACATCAGTAATTGATCATTTATTTTTGTCTTGGTGTTAAAAACATGAATAATGCCCATCCCAAACGTTCGGATACTTCAAAAAACATTTTCCATCATACCCCTAGTCGAAATCTTTTCTGTGGAAACCCGTTCTCCATATCTAAAAATTGGACATATTCCACACTTTCCGCTAATGTCTTTCGTAATAGAAACCCCAGATTCCACATACTTCCCTGATTGGGATATGAAGTAGATCTAAATCCCCATGCCCCATCAAAATCCATTGGCATAGGTACCGCGATTTAATCCCCACATCCAGATCCAAACTAATAAGCGCCGGATTGTTGAAATTCGAGTTTTTTGTATACACCAATGTTATTTGTTAAAGCTGAATACGGGCTATTACTTTTATCGCGTACTACAGGATACCTAGGGAAGAAAACTATTTAAAGCTCCAATGAACCCCAATTTTTTTTTATAAAACATTTGTACATATTAAATAGGGTTTATTTAAAAATTGCAGAAAAGCTCCACAACTAAACCTTTTTGGATAAATCTTAGGCCTAACTATACACATATCCATGGCATTCTTTGAATATGGGCTGGATAGTTTTCGCCGAATTGTAAAATCGTAAACTCCTAATTTGATTCTTAGTCCCTTCACCCCTGCTATAATCACAAAACTCTTTCTCATTCACTGATCGCATTTCCCCATAGGGATCGATCATAACACGCAAGTCCTAATTTCTGCTAAAAAAAACAACCAAATCTAATACGGTGGTAGTGTAGCTCCTAATCGCCAAGAATCAATTGCGGGTTACGCAAATAGTATTCTTACAATTCATCCAAATCCGTAATCTTAACTTTTCCCACTCTATTTTTCTGTCTTGGCACCCCGGCAAAGGCGAGACAAATAAATGTCCATCGTGCTCCAACACACTCATGGGGGTAATTCTACTGTGTCTTTCCTTCCTAACCAGAAAATAGCCCAGTGAGGTAAAGACCACTCCCATCATTTACTAATGGCCAAGGTTAAAGGGTCCCTTTTTTATAATTCTAGAATTGGAGACTAGGACATATCTCCTCCCATCCTGTAACCGCAAAAGCCGTGGCAATTTAGATCTGGCATCCGGAAGTTGGTTTTGCCAACCGCGGGCGGACTCCAAAGCGTACCGGCCATTGTCCTTGAGAAGGAGCGAATACAAGTACCCACTTTTACCGGTTGTCCCGAAATAGCGCCATTAAACTTTTCTTATTGTCGGGTAACAGACCCACCAATAGGGCTCCTCGGCCTCCCCAGTTCCGTATTGGGTACCAAAAACGGGTAACTTCCCCATTGTAACAAATTGCTTCTTCTGCACCCGACCAATAAAATCACCACTCCCCGTGCAACAATAGTCAAAGACCTGCGGACATTTAACCACTCCGCCAGAAGGTTAATTTTTTGGGTGGAAAATTATTGATGCAATTTTCCATAACTACTCCTGGTATTCCCATGATTCGTATTCCTTGTTCCATCTAAAGGCATAAGGCTTAGAGAATTGACCAAAAAAACCTGTCCCGCCTCGTCCAATTGAGGCAACTTGCCAAAATTCCTCCTTTATATTCCCAAGAAGCCTCTCGAAAATTCCCATACCTTGAGGGCTTGATCTGTTCTTGTGTTGTAATGAAGACGAATTCCGGCCTGAACCTTCAGGGTTATGTGGTGAGGAATTTAAGGTTGTTCCCAATTGAGATCCTCTGTTACTTGTAGCATATTTAACTACTCTGACGCCACTCTAATCCTCAAATCACCTGGGCCTATTCGCTCCACAAATCCATATAACGATCGTCATGGTAAGCCCCCAAAATAATTGTGTTGGTTAACGCATCTGGGGTAACAATCGCTCTACCACAGCAATGTCTTACTGGGATTGTTTTAGGAATTTAATATCAAATCTATTTTATGCGGATCGTTGTAGCCCATTAACCTTGAAAGCATCAATTTAGATGAATGGGATTGGAAAACCGGATCGGGGTAGTCTTCTGTTTTTACTCTCCTTACATTCCCAAAGAACAAGAGGGTTGGTCATTGCCACCAATGAATATTATGGCCGGCAGCAGTCTGGCAATTTTAGTTACCTTCATTTTTTTCAATTCTTATTGTTTTGGTTAAATAAGTCAATTCCCTGATCTAACAAATCTCTTATGTAAATATCTATGTCCAATTGTTATCAATACTGAAACCTACAACTGCTTCTTCCGGATCTATAACAACATGTTTCTTTACGGAATTGCCTACATAGGTTGATCAAGGTGATATGCACCAAGCCTCGGTTGTCTTGAAAAATGGCCGGTAGGAATATTTCCCTGATTCGGCAAGGAACATTTCTCCAAGGTCATCTGACGGCTTTCCAATTACATGCCATCATCGATATAGGCCAGTAATTTCATCAAAGTTTCTCCCTTGGGTTCCTTCCACCCTCTTTTGTGGTAGTGATTGTATATATTAGTCTAACTGCCTGTAATCTCCTTTAGGGCTCACGGCATCGCTTCTCCCGAATAGGGTTTGGAAGTTCGGTAAGCGTCATTTTTAACTACCAAGTCTTGCTTGATCCTCGGACCCAACTCTGAGAAGATTACTTTTTGGTCTTGTTCTGGCCATAATGCAACCTGCATTTTTACCATTGGGATAGGTAAGTATGCTGGTCTGTCGGCATCAAATTCCTTTCCGTCGTTAATAGGGCCTACAACTTCCCCCAAGTCTTGCCAATTATCTCCGCTTATTTTCAAAGTTGCACCTCCCAATCTACATCCCCATCTTCCAATTATATAAATTCGGCACTTGTGGGTGAAATTATGGTCTCCTCTGCCAACCTGAATGGGCTTGTTTTTGATGGGGCCCCAATAGGTGATCTCAATTGTCTTTTCATCGGTTCCCATTTTTTTCCGGTCTTGACCATGTTTTTTCCACAATCGGCGAGAAAGTCCATCAACATTCCCCACCAAGTCCGGGGGTCAGGACCCACCTTGTAAAACAACAATTTAAGAGGGGCCTTCAGCAAGGTGAAAAAGAAACCACGGTTCCAGGTTGGATAGCGAAAGTGTGTCATCTTGTAACGACATTGACTATCTCTCTACCTGGCCCATGGACCATTTTTCCATTCTCCATCCTTGACCTCAAATACCAACATACCGTACTTTTTCTCATGCGCCCGCAAAAAATGGCACTCACGAAGACCGGAAATGCGTTTCCAAACTATGGTAGAGGCCGTGGCATTCCCGGGGTGGGTTTTGTTGTCCATATCAGGGTAGTATCAGCTCCCCACTAAGGTAAGCACCTTGCCCTGGTTTGGAATAATGGAAGGGTAATGTGAAATTACCTGTAAATGTCGTTGCTTGCTTTTGGTTTTCTTCGTTATGATGTTTTTTCTCCGCTTTATTCCTTACAGGAGAAAATCATCAAATGTCGAGTAATGGAAGGAAATAAACAATACGTTCTCATAGTTATTTTGTGTTTTACTTAATTGTAATCAATTAAATGGGATAATCTATGTGTATCTTTGTGCCGTATAAAATAAAGCCTATTAATAACCTGGAGGATTCCAAATGTAGCGGGATACTAGCGTTCCTGGTCCTGTTTCCTTATCCATAATAATAGTATGAACGGGCCACATTTTTTAACCGTCTGCCTCGCTGCACTACCTTCCTGGCGAAATAGGCCAAGATGCTTTCCAAGAGCCATCATTCACGTAGCACATAACTTTGCTCCATGTACCGTTCTCTATCTTGGTCCCTTTACTAATTTTTGCCCTAATTTACACTCTTGTCCCTGCTTGCGTTTTTGATATCGACTTCCAAATGCCCCTATAAACCATACCGATCAATGCATTATTCTTTTCCCGTCCTTTCATTTTTACCATGGGTCGGAGGATTTCCCCTGTCCGCATTTTCTACTGGGTTTGGCCAAGGGGCCCTCCAAGTTAATCCATTATCCTTGGGAAAAATCGGTAGGATCAATATATTGTCCTGAATTCCCTCCTTCTGCGAGTGGGTTATCTAAATTTCTTTGTCGGATAATCTTAACGGAGGCAGGCCATGATTGGAAAATCCAGCTGGTTAGGTCTCGATCCATGAAACCGAAAGTTCCAATTTTTACACCATCAGTTTTGTTTTTATCACACAAAACGCCGACCCTCTTTCCCCGTTGGCTTTTGTGCCGCGGTAAAGAAAGATTAGCCTATGCACTCATTTCAACCATCAATTATATTAGTCGGTTCGTAGCTCCAATTCCCAGGCGTAATAAAATTGGCAAGTATATGGGCCTTCCCAATCACGTCCCCTGTCGTAGGAATATCCAAAATGCGGGATTTCGGCACCGTGGTGGTACCCCGTCATGCGTACCAGTAAATACCAGATTGGGGTCAATTAAAGTTTTAATGGGTTTTCACAGAAACTGGTTCAGGAGCACTTTTACGTCCCTATCTCATTTGCCCATGATAACTCCCATTATCAGGAACTACGAATCTCACCGTCTAAATGCCCACAGGGTCTTCTAACAGTCCAATTCTCCCCGCCATCAAGACTTCGAGGGCCAGCACAATGAAAGCATCTGGATTTTCTTTGTCGAAATTATGGTCGTCTGGTCCCAAAAATCCTTATAGTGTCACCTTGAAAATCCTACCAAAAATTTTCATTGGCCCCAATTCCATAACACCATGATTTTGCCGGCCAGCACGCCGAACATGAGCCCCGGTTCATAGTAATACTTATTACCAGTTCTTAACAATTTTCCTTGGTCCACCTGACCGCATAACCGAAATTTGCTGTTGCAGAATATGAGACATAAGTGTTTATGACCCAAAGGTATATTTAATTTTTCTAATGTTTTTAATCTAAAGTTTTTCACGGACTTATTACCTACCCTAATTTTCTTAGTAAAGAAGGGGTCCGTAACTTCTCACATGAACCCTAGTAATCAGGCGGTTTCTTGGATCCATATCCAAAAGAACACCAATCCTTGGGTCTAAATATCTTTTCAAGGTTCCAACAATTGTGCATATTGACCGGAAAATCCTAAGCATGGAGAACAAAAGTGTTAAATTTCGTCCTCCAAATGACATATTGCTTGAAAGCCCTCCTAGTTGGCTCCCAATTGTTTCCAATATACAACTATAGCAAGCCTTAAATGACTTGGTCATTGTTTAGTCTTGGGGCGAATCCAGTTTGATGGGCCAGGTAAGGAATTAGAGTATCCGTCTTCATCCCAAAGTTTTAATGTACTCTTCAGGAGCGCTACCGTCCAACCCCAACTAATTTGCATTATACGGGTTCCCAACCTTTTATTACATTGATCCTACACATGGTTACAGGCATTTTCACCTTTGGTGACAAAATGGGGAGGAAGTAACCCTCCTCCTCCAAAATATTCATTACAATGCTGGTGGCACAGTCCTGGGCTCCAAGCAATTTGCAGAGCTATCCGATATCCGAAATTTCTCCAGAAAGGTTTCATGATGTTTCCCCATTTATTTCCTGTTGTCCAGATACCAAAATCCAGGGTTGAAGAACCCGAATTGATAAAGGATATTACCATTGGCCGCTTTGCCCTGGAGTTTATGACCGGTGACCCTTTCCTATGGAATAAGCCGACTCCAGAAGGTTTTCTTACATCAGAAAACAAATTTTGCGCACGTTCACGTCAATAGGTAGCCAATAGCATGGAAGATGCCGTTAAGGCTGAGTATTTTCGGTGGCCATCATGTAAAGGAAGACGAATTCCGCCTCCAAGTCGAAAGAGAGTTGAGAGATCGCTTCCAAAATAAAAGCGCCATTGGCCATGTAATCGTTCACCATTGTCCTTTGACCTTGAGAATCCTGACTGCAAATGGCACCGTGGCCCAAGGCTTCCTCCTCCAAAAGCACCAATGCGTGCAGTTAAGGATTACCAATCAGATTAAATCTCGTGAAATCAATGTCATTACTTAAACAACGGTCTACCACCACCTCTCATCCACCATACGTTCCCTGGATTTCTGTAGGATCTTATGGGCGTTTGTAGTTTTTACCTTCTTGAGCAATTCTCTTTGGTCCATTTTAAATGCTTTTTCAAATTTCTTTCCGGATCAATTAATTTTGTGTGCATCCTACGGTTTAACTTCAGCTCATGTCCACATATTCGTTCCGCATCCCAGAATAATCCGAAAAAAACTTTCATTGACATGGAACGCAGCTATCCCCATGGAACAGAACCTATGGATAAGTACGATTTCCTTTCATCCGTGGCAACGCAAGTCCGGCCTTGGTAAATTGCCAATAACAGTTTTTGACATCCTCTGGGAAATGTTCTCGTCATCGCTATCCTGTACTTCTTGGCCGAGTAAATACTAAGGCAGGAAACCTCCTATTTTTTTTGAGCAATGTTCCAGGCCAAAGGCGGCCCGACTAAGTTAAACCTGCCCCTGGTCCTTTCCGTTCCGTTAAATCGCCCATAAATGGGGCGTTTTGGCGAGTTGGATTTCATATCTATGGTTTCACCGTTCCATAACACCAACATGAAGTGACTGTTATAGAAAGCCCTACCCAACTCCCTAAAGAAATTTTTTCCTTCACAATTTTTGAGCTTCAGGTACACACGGCCAATGGTGGTGTCCGCACAATGACGCATTCCTACATTTGTTTCCGATTATAGTTCTTAAGGTTGGCGAAAAGAAATCGGCTACTCAGAGAAATAGGTGGTTTTGCCTCCAATGAACTCCCCTATAACCGCCCAAACCGGCATCGATTAACTGGTCTTAATTCAATTTTAGGGGTCGCTCCTAAATGGTTGTGTTGTTCTGACATTAACTTAATTTTTTATGTCGATTATTGTTTTTTCACATATATTTACTGCAATTGTTTGGTCAAATGGAGACCCTTAATCTTTCTGTAATTGTTGGGCTTCTACACAAGTCTGAGAGTTGAGTTATTGGGGTATATGGGTTTTATATTCTTTTTCTAGCATTTTCGGGTACGGGGTAGTAATTCTTTTTGAAATCCGCTGCTATAGCATCTGCGCGTCCATAAATAGAATCGTAGAGGCCCAGCTACACCTGCATCTGCCATTGCGGCCACCTAGGGCAACAATGTTTGTTCTGATTTAATGATCCTGATCGAAAATTAAGACATCCCGCTTAAATTTGGCATCCGAATTCCGATTTTTGGGGCAACCCCACCAATGGGCAATAACACCATCTATGCGAACACCTTCTTCTTGGAATTGGTCAATTATTTTTTTGGAGCCAAAAGATGTGGCTTCTACCCAATGCCCTAAAAAAATATTAGGAGCGGCTCGTACCCAATGTAAGGCCTTGAAGAGCTCTTTGAGCATTTTGGTTGGAATTGGGCGTTCTTCTGCCGTTCATCCAGTCCAAGGCAATTATTCCCGACTCCTCGATCGTTATTTTTTACTTAGCAGCATGGGATATGTTCAGAAAAGAAATCCCCTCGAGTCATTTCCCTCCAATTAACGGCCCCTTTGGTAGCTTCGTCCAATAACTTTACTGTCTCTAATAATTTTGTTCTGGCGGGCAACTCAAGAATATCCCTAAACCATGCCATATAGATCCGCCAAAGCAGATTACCGGCTTCAGGCCGATCATGTTTTTGGAAGGATCGAACCATCGACTCTGCCCCACAATATTCCCGTGAATTGCCTGTTGGCCCTATTTCAGTCTTGGGGCAACGATCATATCACAGGTGAGGATGCCCAAATCACTTTCACCATATGAATAAGGCTTAAATAGGGCCCTCCAATGGCGCCAATGTGGGCATCAAAAGAGCCTACGCCAAGATCACCACATCCTTGGGTAGGCCAGTAGTTGCGAACATTTCCTCTGAAATGGTTCCAGCAAATATGATGCGGAAAGATAATAGGTGTCCGTGTAATAAAGCCTGTCTCTTAAAACCAGACAATAAGGGGTCTAATTGTTGTCCAAAAGTCGTCTGCCGTAGACCCTTCCAATGCAAGCATGCACAATGGCCTTATGTTCCAGCTGCGGCATCTACTCTCTTTTTAGGCTAAAGTAAAGATCAGTATTTTCCGTAAGCAAGGCTTGGAATCCAGTCACAATGCTCCACCAGGAAATGAAGCTGCTTCACGCCACCTTATTATCTACGCGAAGGGTATGCAGGATTTTGGCCCAGAACCATTCCGAGGAATATCACCACCGCTGTATTTTGGTATACGTCATGCTACTTCCATTAATGTGCCAATTCATTTTATTTCCTTAGCCTCTCCGATAGCAGTATGATCTTTCCAATAGGATAAAACATTCCATGTGGAATTTTTCCTCGAAAACCAGGTAGCAGTGCCAGGGGGACTCCCATTTTTAATTGAACCGCAAACAGGAGTAGAAGCCAGTAGTGGCTACTGAAATTGCAGCTATTCCATTTATCGATTTCTGATGAAAGTGTGCGATTACTTCTTTGACAAAGCTTGTTTAAGCTTTCAATATAATCCAAAGGAAATGTTGTCCTAAATTGAATTGGCGGTAGGCGTTACAGTACATCCCCTTTGCCCCACTTTCAATATTTGGCAATGGCATTGCCCAACAAATATGGCCATTACTGAATCTATTACTATGGTTCTTACTGAAATCTGGTTCAAAGTCAATTCCAATGGTATATTTCCCGATTCTTTCATAATCTATTAAAAAAGGAATTTAAACGTTTAAGCAAGCAATTTTAAAAAAAATAAATTCATTAATGCATAAAT
>Ga0163217_1109960_pt1 | contig 17181 bp, 11 predicted proteins | sample SynspAceP_FD_185933 | JGI IMG/M metagenome (GOLD analysis project Ga0163217, IMG submission 185933) | Saline lake microbial communities from Ace Lake in Antarctica - Synechococcus sp. Ace-P (PacBio error correction) | ecosystem: Environmental > Aquatic > Non-marine Saline and Alkaline > Saline ...
CAAAACGAAGGGAGATTTTCCCCTTTTTTTTTGGTAAAAAGAAAAACTGTGGGGTTTTTTTTTTTTTAGTTTTGGGGAGTGATCCTTGAAAAACAGCAAAAAATACGTAAAACTGGACAACCGGAAAATTACCCCTTAACGGAAGAAATCCGGTATTGTGCCTACTGGAATTGTTAAGTTGGCTTTACTGCGACCCCCAACGGGACGAACTTGACCAATAAACGAAGATGGCAAGCGTAAAGCGTAAAGCCCTTGGTACCGCCGATGGCAACCCGTATACAATAGACTATACGATTCTGTGAAGCGGGCCAAATCGGACAATTGGTGAGTTTCGGCACTGTAACCATTCAGGTAGGTCCGAATAAATGGACAATATCTTGGGATGCGTGATGATTACAATTACCAAAGATACGATAAACAGTTTTTGGAGTAATTCCCTTAACAGCAAAACGCTACTTGAAACAACGATACCCTGGAACGGGATCGGTTAATGTGCCTACTGTTGGTAGTGCTTACCTGCGACCCCCTACAGAGCAAACTTAACGATAAACGAGGATGGCAGCGTAAGCGTAGCCCCTGGTACCGGGATGCACCTAATACCATAGACTATACGGATCTGTGAAGTGGCCCAATGTAAAATTGCGATGTGGCACGGTAACAGTGATTGGTAGAATTGGGGAGATGAAGATGAAAAATTTGAAGTTATATAACTGGTGACTCCCAATTCCAGATGGGAAAAAATGACTTCCTTTTTATACGGGGGTGTTAAAAAATGGCTCACAAAATACCTTAAAATTTTTATCGTTGGGGGAGCCTCCAGTTTATGAACGAAAAGGATATAATAACCAAACAATGTCTTTGACGGCAGGTCAAAGACAAGATCCCACCGTAACAGGAATAGTTATTTGCCAGCCGGTGTTTTATTATTATATTTCCAGTAACGAAAATAAACAAGAAGAAATATTACAGATAGGTGGTTATATTTTATGTTCAGTAAATAATTATTTTATAGTAGACTGTATATAAAAGAGTCTCTTTCGTTACCGTTTTAATGTTGTTTTCCCTTTTTTGCGGGAACTACGTACCGCCCAGCACAGACGCCCAACTTTACCCCAGTATATGTACATACTATGGAGCGTAAACCGGCATACGGCGGTTTCTAGGGACCAATTAGTTATTGCTGATTATAACGATCTCAAATGGGTTTGGTTTGGAAGGCGCTCCTAAAACGCAGACATTAACTTACATTCGCCTATAAGGAAGTAGATTCGGGTAATGGAAATTTCTATTATCAATGACCTATAATTGGAGACGGTGTGGTTTCAAGGAAACTCAGTTCGATGCGGTATTTGTCATATACTGTTGATGTTGCTTTTTGGGACGCCCACAATTATCGTTTGGATTGAAGGTCGGAGGCAATATGTTGAATTTGGATTTCAACGGATTGAACATTTTGATTCGGAAAATTATTCAGGCGATAAATATTGATAATAAAGTTTTCTCCCCAATTTTGGGGGTAAGGGGGTGTATTATCCAACAGATAAATTTAATTGTCGGACTTTCTGCACCTAACCTAGTGGAGACACAGTAATGTTTGACATTCGGGCAAAGAGATCTAATTCGGGTACACTTCCTTTCCGCGGAAACGGATGAATTTTATCTGATTACAGGTTATGTGTTTGACTTAAACAATAATTTTAAGTTAAGCCTGCGCTATTGGACCAAGGTAGTTGGTGGTGGCCCCCCCTTGCAAATAGATATTTTGTCCGCCAGTTTTCCTGTTTAATGACAAAATTTAGTTTTGGCGGCAGCCTATAGGGGCTTCGATGCGGGCAATAAGTGTACTGGTAGGTTTTTCAGTTGCGAGTTGATCAGTTCAGATTGGGGCTGGCAATATGACTAGGAGAAAACCACTGAGTTGGGCAGAACTCAATTTAATGATGGTCTTTTGAACTTTCTTAAGATTTGAATTTGGTAAAATCGTTCCAAGAATGGTATCACCGCGTTTCCTTTAAAAAAAATAAAATGATAAAAAGAATTTTTTTGGGCTGGGGGGGACGGGGTAATGGATTTTCTGTCATTTCGTAAGGGTGGTTTGTCATTGGCGCCAGGGGGGAATAGATTTTTGTAACAAGGGCAAGAAAATATAGGGGGATTACTTCTTTTAGGTGCGGGGGGCAATTCGAGGTATTAATAAGCGGTGGTATTGGGGAGCAAGGCTATACGTCAGCAGATTTTATTATGACACTTTTGGGAAAATTCTATATTTTATTGTTAATTGCAGCATACAAGAGGCATCCGAATCTATAAAAAGACTATTAGGAACGATACTTTAAAGAGGGGCTTAGGGGCCCAGAATACTATTTTAGGATTAATGGGGCCAGATCCCTACGGAGAATGCATGGGAGTGTGATGCAATTTTATCCAAAGATGTAATGCTCAGTTTTCCCCAATGACGTCTGAGGAATGTTAGGGCCAATCTTTATAGAGAAAGGATTATTTGGGCTGAAATAGAAAAAATTATCAGTAGGATATGGAAATTGTCAGTTCGAATTTTAATCAAAGATATTCAGATTTTGCCCCAACCTTTTATAGCAAGCAGGGGGGTTGATATTTTCTCGATTCGGAGATACAGTGAATTTTGGCAACGATATAGACTACATGCAATTTTCCAAAGATTTCTTTAGATCTCTATAAGATAAATGTTGACAGCTACCTCCGAGAATAAGGTTGTTAAATTTGGGGATGAAATCAATACAGATCTTTCAATGAATCCACCTCGTTTTTACCAAGAATGGCAATACGCTTTTTTTACCTTAGATCATCTTTTATGGAATGGCAAACGTAAAAGGACAAAGGGGGTTGTACGTCCTAAAAAATATTTAAGTGCGACTAAAAGAAAATGGAGTATGACCCAAATTGAAGAGCTTTCCCTTTAAACCAGTGAAATCCTATCAATCGCAACATCCATAATCCACTTAGTCAGATGAGAAATCTATTGTATTCTTGCTCAGAATATCCAGGTTCATATGCGAGAGTCGGGATATTTTCTTTAAAGTGGCTATAAATAGTGATGGTACTTATGCGGAACCACCTGGTAAATTTTGGGGGATATTCTTAATACGGAAGCTCGCGAAACTTTCCCGATACGTTACAAGTGAAGAAATATTATCTTTTTCCATACGGGATGGTCAATCCAGGCTTGGTGGATTGGATATTTTTGCTACCAAAATCTCACAGCATACATCGGCTTCAGTTTTTAAACGTGGGAAAACCCGTGAATGTGTAATTGGAATCGATTTTACGTTCATTATGACGAGGAAACGCAGAATGGATACCTTTGCTTCAAACCGTGGAGAAATGGAGTGGGAGAGATGATATAATATAGTTTTTTGTAGAGACAAAAAAATTGGAATTCGATTTGTATTAAACCAATTACAGGGTACCGTTAGGATAAAATATCCATGAAGTTGTGGTGGGGTGCTCAGTTTAAGGTTAATGCGATGAAACAATGAGAATTGGCTTCTGTAATTCAGATTCTAATGGCAACTATAGCATTGCATAGGAATTGTAATAAAGGTAATTTTGTAAGACGGCAACTATGCAAGGATTGTTGGCCTCTGAGGAGTATTTAAATTTAATCGGCACAGTAAACCATAATATATCGATTTATTACCTATGAAAGAGATAACTGTACAGCAGTTATCGGGATCGATTTGGGCGAAATTTATACAGTTAAGCACGCATCCTATTCGATTTTGGATAAATAATATGTAAGGGCGCGGGGACGCCTGGGAATTGAGATTCTAAAAAGGATAATTCGCGGCATGGGAAAAAGTATTCCTAGTTTAAAAACTTAAAGTTACTTCCATACCCGATAGTCAGGGGGATGATCCTATATTGTGCTTCCCAAAAAAAGAGCGAATCTCTACAGTTCCTTAATATATTTCTTAAAAGGAATTGCGAAAGAGCGTCTTCAAGGTAAGGTTTTGGTGGAAACTCGTTTGGTAAATAAATGTATGAATGGCGTTAAAATGTACCTAAGGAAGAACAACCAATTTAACCGTCGGCATCGGAATTTTCTTGATTTTGAATAGTTGCCAAATTCTCAGATTAATAATCGGGGAAATGCCAGTTGCGGAAAGGGGCAATGGGGGCCATTTTTGTTTGTTAAATTATGACCAGTCCCTAGTATTATATAATTGGAATAGTATTGTTAACTTTTCTTCTCACTATGGTTAAATTTTCCTTTTTTAAGGGGATTAATTTAAAACATATTCTGTAGATTATTACATTCCCACTAAGAAAAATTTAATCGTTTTGGTTGTACAATTTTGGGAGTTATAATCGCTTAAACGCTTACTAACCATGGGTTTTTTTGGTTTTACAAACTTATGTTTTAAATGGTTTTCCACGGATTTGTGATATTTTCACCCATTTAATAAAGTCGTTTTTTTTTCATTTGAAGGATGATTAATGTGGGAATGTTACTCTAAACGTTTTTATTTCTATTGAGTTTTTTACTTGATTGAAAAATTAAGGAGTATAAGTAACTGGTATGGGTACATTAATACCGTGCGCCGTGTGAATCAGTAATTAAAACGTTTTATTCTAGTAGGGTGGGTTTGGTTTTGGGGTAGTCGGTTTCCCCTGCACTAGCACAGGGTAACGCGGTGATTATAGATCAAGAAGGCATCGGGGCAATTGGAGGCAGTTCAAGTACTTGGCAATTGCGGTAATAATGGAGTTTCACTGGGTCAATGGCCACAATCATATCCTGGAACACAACACTAATGTAGGCACCGGGTTAACCATTGGTACAGTGGCAAATAATGTCTGCTTGAATGTTAATATTACTTCTTATACGATAGACAAGCTTATTATTGAAACCAATCTGGCGGAAGGAGTACTTATCATTGGCGCTAATAATGGGGATTTAAACTGTTAATATAATGTTGGTCGCGGTTCAAAGTGATTGAATCTACATGGAGCGGTAATGGGGGCAGATTTTAACATTTGCGCTCAGCACGCCTATAATTTTACACATGAGAACAGATCGGGACACCGGGAATAAGGAGATTGCTATAAATTCCCAAAGAATTTTCTAGGGACTAGAGAGTTTTTTCGGGGTCCGCTGTAAGGTCAACGGTAAGTTATGGAAATACCTCTTTGGGATGATATAGAAAGAAGGCCTTGGCCTCCCCTAACTAGTAATGGGAGGACTATTACGCGGAATGTTGCACCCATCAATTACAAAGAACTTACGGGGGGCCTCTGCAACCGCCTGCCTTCTGGTGCCTCCGTGTATGGTATACTGCTACTAGTGAGGTTCTCCAGTGTCTCCAACCCTTAAATACGGTAGGAATGTTTACTTATTACGGTCGGAGAAGTGTGGACATTCAGATTCCATCGCAGAAAGCCTTTTTAGAACCTGCCGTAAAACTTAACCATTCGCACCAGGCAACGGATTTCGCGGGTCACCAGTTTCTCTCTAGTGTTTTTAGGGCTATTTTTCGACTACTACATAACCAATTGCACGGTAACTGTTAGTCGGGAACGGTAAACAAGTACAGCAAGCACCGTCACTAATACCCTCTGGTATGTTGGTGGGCCATAAACAATGTGCCTTCAGGAAGCCAATATTGTGGTTAGCGGGGGGGTAACAGATGCCAATGGTTGTTTACCATCAACTACCTGTGGACCGCACCCTAACTGGCGCTGGTGCCCAGTTGGGGTAAGTGCACCTTAACCAGCCGAGGTAAATTAAGTCTTTCATTGTACTGGAGATGCCGGTGCCCCAGCATAACTGGGCAATCTGTAGGTGTGGGCCAGACAGTGGACTGGGTACAATTCTGCAGTGGAGGACATACTATACTGCAATCCAAGGCTTACACCCCTGCCGGCCCTGCGGTCCTTTTTTTATGCAGGACAAGGATTAACACAACCAATTGCTTAGTGGCTAAACCAGGCAATAATCGGGTCACCCAAGATACCCTTCAACAGGCCCTTATAGTCCAGTCAATTTGTTTTTACCCGGGGGGGAGGGTAATGCTTTTTACAGTAACTACACTAATGCAGATTACGGTTATCAATGAGGCTAAGGGTACCAAGGGGGATGGGGGGTAACGGGTTTTCAACACATTTCACGGTGCGGAGTACCAGGTACTCAAGTCTACAGCCTTAAACGGTTAAGTCGGCTGGAGGGCAAATAAAAATGGATATAGATATCGTGTTTTGGCCTTCAAAAATTCGGGCTCATAGTTGTCCACTACCATTGTTCATCCTCAGCATTTGTTTGACGTTAAGGTGAGAACCGGGGTTATCACCAATCAGGAAATTAGGACCTATAGGGTTGATTTGTAACAGTGTTTTTTTTTGGAAGATTATAATAAAACCGTTTCTAACCCGGTATATGGGGGCATTGTCTATTTTTGAATATTTCAAAGCCTTGTTTCTAGGGGGCTATCGGTCCAAAATTACACTGAAAAATTAATGCAATTTTCCAAACTTTTAATTATCTCTAAACAGGCCAGAATACAACTATCATGGTGGCTTAGGTTCCTTACACACCAATTTTTTAGATCCGGCAATCTTCCCTGTATATTTTTAAGCCTCGGGGATTTTTACCCTTGTTTTACTAGAGTTGAAAAACTTGAAACCACTTAAAAGTAATAGAAAAAAGGGCCATTATTATCAAAGGGTTGGAGGCAGACAAGCCTAGAGACAAGTTCAAAAACAGTTGCTGTAAACTTTGCGAGCGGTCATGCCGTTGGCTTTATGCCAAGAAAAATATTGTGGCAAAGGATGGAGTTTAAGGGCCCTTTTAGATTCTTCAAGGTTTAGTACCATCACTGACAGTTTTAAAGTATTTTCACCTTCTGTTTAATAATCAATTTCTATTTTTAAGGATACTCGCAATGTTTGACAAACAACAAGTACTTCCCCAGGTTTCCAATGACAATGATGATGCTGGGAGGAAGCTGCGTATCCAATGGAGATATGGATTAGGGGTAGCTCGATTTGAACTTTATAAGAGACGGAGTAACGATCAGTTGTTCGTATCAAGATCGAATAGTCAACGTTCCAACAAAGGAGCAACTATGATAGTTGAAGTGTAATTTCAGTGTTACCTGCAGATGAACAGATTTCTTGGGTTCCACATCTCTTTTTTGAATTTTCCGTGACCAAGACACAAAATAATGGCGGAAATTTTTCGAATAATGATACGACAGTATCGGACAGAACATTGAACCACTGGGCTTCGTTGGCTGTGGTAACAATATTCCAGCAATGGAATTCGGCGGGTTGGTCCAGGCTGGCCTAAGCCACAGACTCCTAACTTAGGTTCCGTGTAGCAGGAGTTGTAAGATAAGCAGTGTTGAGTAGCGAATTCCATAGTTTTTTTTGTAATTAATCTGTTTCGGTCAACGTAACTGCCCGAATCGCGTGATGTAGTTTCTTTCAGCGCGGCCGTACTTAAGCGCATGTGTTTTGTTATGACCACATGCTTCCTGTAATTATTGTAAGACGATTTTATACTGTTAACGAAGAGACGGAACAGCTACCTTTACAGAACGCCATACCGGTGCCAATGACAGTTGTGTTTTGTACCCGTTGATTATGCAACCGTAAATGGCGTTGCCACTTCGGCATGATATTACCAGCAACAGACTGCACGTTTACTTTTTAACGGCGTAACTCGGGTTTACAAGATCGATTAGTGTAACATTATTGCCTGCGAAGATACGACGGTTGAAAATTTGGAAGAATTTTTTTTCCAATTCAATTCAACGCTAGATCTAACCCAAATCCGTTTAGTATCGTAACGGACTACGGTACTGGTCTGAGTAATTGATAATCGATGCCCAAATAATCACCATGGCTTAACTTGAAACGTAGTTTGTTGTGGTGCTTTGTTTTTTCGAGGAGTGCTGCTGGAGAAGCTGGAAGAAATTGTATTCCAAATCAAGAAAAACCGGACCTATACGCTTTGTCCAGATACATTAATACGATCTTTTGAGATTGGACTTTTTAGCAGTTTGATGTTGAATCAGGTAATGATTTCTATATATTTATGATGGACGTCACCATCTGCCAGCTTTAATAGTCAATCTCACAATGGCGAAATCCGCCCCCTACATCAGATAATAGCACTAACGCCTCGGTGTTTGACTTTAGATTCCGTTCTGACTACAGTGGTAACTGGAAGCTAGCTGGAAGCCTTAAGTTTCATGCCTTCCAAGAGGCACGAATGAAGATATTGAAGATGTTTCGGTAAACGAAGGAGCAGGTACTAGGGGCAAACTTTACCGTTACCATAATGGTCCAAATTGCATCCGGGTCCTTTACGTCAACTTTATGGTACGGTGGAATGGTAGCGCTACTTCTGGGGCTGACTATAACGACATCTTCTGGAATTTCTTTAAATTTTTAATGGGACTCGGTGATAACTGAAACTTTTACCGTTGCCATACTTGCTGATGGAGATATTGAAAGTCCGAAACCTTATACTGTACAAGTTTTAACGGCTCATCCGAGGTAGTGTAATTTACGATACGCTATCGGCAACAATTTTTGATAATGGACGGGGTAATATAAGTGACAAGTGGGGCCCCTTGTAGAATACGTGTAGGCGCCACATTCCTAAGATCCAGGCGGGGATACAATAACTTTAAGTACTAATCAGGATGTTAGTGTATACCAATTGCCCCGATATTGGTTTGACATTAATATTAGTTTGGATTTTACTGTTTTGGGATGTTGCCAATGGGAAGACTTTTATTCTGTCTTAATTGGAAGGGACAACAACAGGGTTGGTACCTTTTATAGGAAGGGGTATAATAATAACAATGGGTCCGATATTATTGGAATCTAACCCATAGTTCTGGGGGCTGTTTAACTTTATGGTCTTACTTCCAACGGTTCTTAATACGGGCAAGAGGTTGGAAGCAGGTTGTGAACTGTTATCCGAGGTCAAAAATTAGTCATCAGATGACATTGCTCTGTTTTGAGAAGGATGTGGGGTAATGCGGTCTTTACGGTAGACCAGACACGTGGCAAATCGTCATGGGTTATAGGCGTCTGTTTGGGGTTTGTACATGTGCCTTTCCCGTAAAATTGTTGAAAACCGTAAATGGTTCTGCCTTGGCAGGTAGTGATTTATCACTGTGCACAACAGGGACATTTTTGACTTTCATGGGTCAGTTTAAGGGTAATGTCCAAACTATTTCTGTCGCAAATTAGCTAATGGACCGGGGTATCGACGGGAAAATGCTGGGAAAGGAAGTTTTACCATTAGATTTTACCGGGTGGCAACTGCATCATATGACGATAAATTTAATGCCGATACGGAACAGGTACCATTTTAATACCCAGATACTTGCCAATGACGTCCATTGACATTGTTTCAGGATTTGAACGATATTTCGATACTCCACTACTGGAGGGGTAACCGTTTTTAAAACGGGAAAGTAAGTGGGTGGGGCAACGGGGGGGGGCCTGTGCATAAATAACTCTTCTTCCAATACACTGGTTTCACCCATCCCGGCCACGGCAACAGGGGTGGGAAAGCTTATTTGTATTGGGGCACATTTCCTAATACGGGTGCGGGATCCGATGTAACAGTTTGAAGGCCAGGGGAACTTTTCGGGGGCGAAAGCTATTTATATGCAAGACCAACACTTGTACGAATAGGAAATTTTTTATGCTATGTCAGTGATTGTTAGCGAGTATTGTACAAGGGAATTGGCCAATCCTTCTGAACCAACACGTTTGAACGAAATTTTAGTGATTTGGGATATTGACAAGTACAGGTAATTATTGTTCAAGGCCCGCTACCGGTGGCTAGGGGAGGATGGACATTAACTCGTGTTTTTATGACCGGACCCCTGTCGTTACCTGCTGTATATTAACTTATATCAAGGGTGGTTTTTGGGGATGGGTTTGAGTAATTCGAGAGTACCTCTTTTACCGTTGATTCGTTCTTTGCCATTAGCGGGTTCAGGCAAGAGGCCTCATTTTTTTATCATGGAGGGGTAGAGATTCAAGCATTGGACGCAGAAACAGTTCAGGTTTCCACTAACCCGGAAGAACTTTCCATAACCAATCAAAGTCAGGAACACCACTTATGTGCTTTTCCGGCGACGGAGGCCAAACTGGGAACACGTCTACATTCCACAATATATGAACAATACGGTTGGGCCCTGTGTATAATACTTCAAATTCTTATGGTGGGTGATTTGGATACCTATGACATATCACCTTATAGTTTACCATCAGACACTCAGGGGTTACAGGCCATATTTGGTAGATTGTCAGGGATTTTGAATCTCCGCGGGGGGCGGGTGGTTATTAAGGTCCGATGCCTAATTTAATTGGGGCAGGTCGGTTATTTGAAGGAATGTGGAATTATTCTGCGCACCGTCGAGACAGGGTTTGTTCTTCGGGTGGCTTGGGTCTCAGGTGTGTGGTGGCTTTTTTGATTTCCTCGGTACTTTGTTCAGAAGAAAGACTAACCGATGATCACCGGGGTACTATTGCTTTTTGGTGGGAATGCCGACGCGATTACTCGTAATAAAAGCGTTTATTCTAAGCTGTGCGTTGCAATAGGGAGGCTCAATTGCTTCTAACTGTTATCGTACCGAACTTTCTAGAAGTATCAGGCCTTCTTCCTTGAATAGATGTAACGACAAGTTGTAGGCGTATCCACTGCCACAGCAAGATGTGGCCGTTTGGTGTTCTAATAATGCCCAAAGTGTATCAACCGTCTTCCGGTTGCTTGTGATGGGTATAGCATTAATTTTTGGTTTCAACTTTAATGCATTTAAAATACCAACGAATGTGAAAGAAACCAAAGGGGGGGTTTTTTTCGCTTGGTAACAATTTTATATGTCAATTGCGCAAAATAATTTAATGAACAGGTCGGACATAGAGGCCAATTCCATAGTTAAAGCCCGCACAGGGGAAGATCCCTCATATTTATGAACCTCCAAGCGGTAGATGCCATTGGGTAGAACGGGCGAGAATACTAACTTTGCCATGTTATTTGATATTGTTCATTTACAGGATGCGTACCAATTTTCTACCCAATAACTTGCACCAAAATACGATTATTGACGTAGGACGCAAAAACCGCTATTTTCGGGGGATAGTTAATTCGCGGAACTATAGAAATGGTGAAGTAATGTGGAATTTCGCAAACTTAACCCTGCCTATTTAATGAGATAACCCGAGAAATCTAGTCGAGCGATTTCAAAGAATTATTCAAGTTGGAATGGAAATATGCGACACTAACGAAAATTTGGCGGTATACACGGATGATAACTTCGCTGTTTGAAAGTAAATTAGGAACGGCATTTCTAGTATGAAGAATGTGTTTAGGGTAGAATGCACTTTGGCATACACATCCGGTAATTGACTAATGCCGTGGGAATTATGAACGGGCAAGCCAATGTTGGACGTAATATTTAAGCGGTCGCAATCTTTGCAGCCCGTCCATCTCAGATGGCGGAAGCACAACTGGTGATGGAATATATCACTTTAACGAAATGGGGCAAACGATACTTTGTTTCGAGATAATATTTTTAATAGGGAGATGGAAGTGGGATTACAATTAGATACAATCTAATAAAATGAGGCCGCAGGAATAGGGGGATTTGAAGGGGTTGGACTATGCAAGCTGGACTTAAATGTTACAGGGGAAATACCATTACCATAACCGGGTATAAATAATACGGCCTGTGGGGGTATATATGATGATCGGACATCCGTTTAAAGGCAGGCCGATGCTACTGGTTTAATAGGGGAATGTAATCACAGTAACCAAGGAAGGCATGGTGGTAGCGGACAAGTGTTTCGGGAATATTTATTTCCAGAATTCTATGTATATAAACGGGGCAAGAAACTCCATCTTTAGGGGAATAGACTGGGATCAAAACGGCAAACAATGGGTGATTGGATTAACCCTAAACGATAAATGGGATGGGGATAGTTGGCCGCCCAACGATTTATTGAATTTTCCCATTATCTTCAGGGGCGGCCTTTGGGGCTACGGGAACAAATTATAGTTGGTTCGGAAGGTTGGTCTAGGGGCGAAGGGGCAAGCATAGGGAATTGGTTTTTTAATCGATATCAATGAGGAAGTGCATAGCAAGGCGATTAATCAATTCGGGTGATACTACAGATTATGGGGAGGTCAGACCTATTGCCAACTCTCGTAGAAGGTAGTGGGCCGATACGGCTATAGGTGCCTCTTCTTTATACGGATTTGGATGGAAATACTGGGGAACAATCAAATAGATTTTAAATTTAACTATTCCGGCTCCGCCAGGGGTGGGTAAAAGGGGCAATTTTATAAACTCCTACCGCCACCTTGTCCAACTCTACTTCTGAGTTTCTCTCCGGGCAAAGTATTAAACAGAACTTTACAAGTGGGTTATCACCAATAGGAAGAATACATATACGGATAAAATAAGGGGATAAAATTTATCCAATGCCCATTCAATCAAGGTCCATGTAAATCGGGTTTTCAATGTGAATGTGCTGGTTGATAAGGTTAAAAATTGATACTTTTACTTTTTTGAGATATTGGTTATTTTATTGTTTTGACGCATTATATTATTGGGGGAAGTACACAACAGTTTCCAAATTTTATCTTTTATCTATGGAATACAAATTTTTACGTTAATTCTCCTAGTTGCGCTAACATAATGAAAAACAAAGAATTTTCATTCGAAAAAGGGTACTTATTCTTTTTATGGTGTTTTCAGTGCTACCAATGGAATTGGGGCAGCAAAACCTATTTGGATAATTTTTAATACCGGGTATACGTATTCCAACCACATGGGACCAAACATTTTTCTTCTATTGCACCGGAAACAATGATGACAATGATCCCAGGATAAGGGGCATATTAGAATCACCGTAATGTCATTACGCTTTAGGAGATTGTCCTGGGATGAGACAATTCGAGGAATTTTAAATTTTATCGGGGGCATCCATTGTTAGCGGCTTAACTTTAATTATGAAACCTGCGTTTGAGGTAGAGGTGCGGAAACTTATTGGTACAAGATGTGGAATGACTCCTGCAAAGCGTCTGCAAACCTTAAATAGCAATGCTACAAGTACTTTCCTATGTCTTTCTAACTGGCGAAGTCAAATATCGGCATCTTTCCTCCATTCGCTTCTATTACTGAAGCGGATTGACAGGATGATTACTATTCAGATAGCCTAATGTTCAGGTTTCTACTGCCACTTTTGGCCTATTCATGACCATTAACAATGTACCTGTCAGTTTTTTTTTATCGAAATCCGGATACACGCAACCTTCACGGTAACGCATCCCGTTTCTAACTGGCAGCAGGAGCCCCTTTAACGATAAACTACGGCCCCACTGCTAACGGCAGTGCCACCTCTGGGAGGGCGATTATACGCCAAAACAGGTACTTTAAGTTTACAGGGGGCCCTCGCGCGTTCCTCACACGCAACAATAGTGATCAATCACTCCATTAGATGGACCCGTCATTGGTGAGGACTCCTCTGGAACATATACCATCATTTTCACGCTAAATCAACGCCAACAGGTGGGATATTTACGCCGCAATTGCAAAAAACAGGGACCAATATTGGCTATGACGCCCTTAAATTTAATAACCAATGGCGCAAACCCACCAATCCTGTCAATGCTGGTTTTTCTTGATTCGGGGAGTTTTGGTGGCAGTTATGTAAGTAATGAAAATAGGGGTTCATATTATTTGCCCTGATATTACAAATAATTATTTGAGTGGTAGAGGTTTTACGAGTTTTGATGGTAGCCATTGGTGATGTTCTTTATGTTTTATGCAGGGCGGGGCCTACGGCAACAGGGACACCCATTGGGTGTTCTATGATAAACAATAATATTCCATACCTCCATCGATTCCACACCTTATGGGTGCGGGTGGGCTGTTTTAACCTTTAAAATTGAGGCTTCCAATAGTAGTGAACAGAACTGGTGGCAGCTGCTTGTAAGATGTATGGTTGAAGGGGCCTAAAATAGTAATAAATGATATTTTCTTTCTTTTTGGGGAATGAAACAAGTAGGTAATGGCAGTTTTTTACGTCACGCAAACACGTGTTCGCCATGGATATACATTTTTTGTTCAGGCTCTAATTCATGCGCCGTTTACTGTTAATTTTGAAACGGTAATGGTTCAGCTTTGGGCTGGGGGGGGAGCGGGAGGTTATACGGGCAACCTCGGGGGACTGTTGGGACCTTTAATGGTCAGTTGGGCAATGGGTAGACTATTTCAAGTGCCCTAGCCAACGGACCGGTATACCTAGGGACATCGCCGGAGAGTTTTTTTACGATCAGGTTTACTGGGGGCATCAAGCGGCGCATACGGGACTATGCAATTATTCGGGGGGACACTGGAACCCCGACAATCAATACCGCAGATTTTTGGCCAATGACCCTTTGACACTTTTTCAGCGAGTTGATGGCTATTATGATTATTCTGTAGCAGGTCGGTAACATGAACTCAAAGCAAGCAGTGTAACGCATGTGCTATAACTAAACTTCATCGCCAAATACTCTAAGTTTTCTCCCAATCCGCTACGCTACAATAGAACGAAGCCTATTTGTCTGGGCGCATTCAAATAGTGTTCCGTCGGACAAAATGTAACTTTGAAGGCCAAAATGGTTTTCTGCAAATTATTTTGTATTCAGGGACCACGCTAAAACCAATAGAATTTTTATGGGCTATGTCAAAGCGATTTTGTAACTAATTATTGTTTAAGGTTATTCCAACCCATCACCAATACCTATGATTTTAGTGACCCTGAATATAGATATACGGTGAACGTACTGGGTTCAGCGGCAACTGGGGTGACTTTGGGGGGCTGACCTTGATCGGGATTTTATGAAGATGCTCATTGGGCGCTGCAGTAAACTTTAACGTGGTATTCGAAGGTTTTGAATGGTCTAAAGCAATGGCGTACGTCATTTTTACTTTGGATTCTTTCTATGCCATTGCAGGTTCTGGGCCCAAAGCGCACATTTTTGTCCTGGGAGGGCGAGCCCTAACCTGAGGTATCGTTTCAAGGTTCTGGTTCTATACAATCTCCGGAGGCGACTTTTCGGGTAACCAAATCAATCTGGGCTACCTTATATACTTCAGGGAACGGAGTCCAAAACCCGAAGAAATGGCTTACATCCACTATTGTTATGACAATGACTGGTATCGCCTATTTGAATGAATACTTCAATTCTCGATGTGTTGATTTGGATTACTAGTGAAATGATTTTCAGTTATATTTTGTCGTCGGAACCCGAGCCAAGTTATGCGCAAATGGTTCGATGTAGGCACAGATTTTTGGTTTGATTTTCCGCTGCTGTGGTGCTAAGGTGCGTTTTCCATTTTAATAAAAAGCAGGGACTTTTTGAGATATGAATTATCCTGGGTGGGACCCAGGTCGGAATAAACTACTGCCGTAGTCTGGGGGAGTTTCCGGGGGTGCCATAAGGGGTGGAACTTTTTTTTTAAATTCTTCAGGAACTTTTATATTACAGCTAAACCTACGGGTATTAAATGGGGCTACTATTTTCTTTTGGGGAATGGCCGATGGGGGGGCGGGTATGGGTCTAAAAGCCGGTCAATTCCAACAGTAAAATCAATAGGGGCGGAACTCAATTGTCCACTGTTATCCAGTGCAACTTTTCAGAAAGTTATCGCGGTCCATGTCTTCATTTGGGATAAGGTAGATGAGAATAGGAGGCGCAATCCCAGGTGCACAACAAGATGTATCTCTGGGGCGTAATAATTAGCCGCCCAGAGTGGTGTCACGGGTCTGCCGGGGGGGTGGCCAGGTGACGGGGTAGTAGGCAATAGATTTTGACTTCAACCTTAATACGATTGTCATTACAACCCAATTGGGGATCAAGGGGCTCCTGGGACCAATCTCATTGCAAATTCCCAATAACTTTAAATGAAAACAGGGTTTTGATATTGAAGGCAAACCAAATTTTTGTACGCCAGCGGCTGGGGGGGACGACCTTTCGGATATTTATGATTCCCGGGAGGCAACCTCAGATCCTTGGGTAGGGAACGGGGCGATGCTAATTTTGGGTTGGTGTTATTTTTAATATAGCCAATTTCAAGATGTTATAGTACGCTATCCACCCGTCGCAAATAACAGGTGGCCAATACAATAATAAGGGAGGATGGAGCGCACCAACCGCTATTCCGGAATACCCAATAATGGGGCACAGTGGATCTCGGGAGGTTCTGCAAGTAAGGGTAGCCACTTGGCCGTAGTGCTTCCTAATTTAGTTGACCTACCTGAGATTCAAATTAAACGGCAATGCTGGGGATTGTTTTTCGAATTAACAGGGGGCATTAAATTGATTTATCCGGAATGTTTGCAGTTTATGGCAAATTCTACCCAGGCAGGGAAATAAAAGAGGTTTTGAAAAGTGGGTCCCTGCAACGATAATGTCCAACTCTGTTTGGTTGTTAATGCGTAGAAATAGGCTTTTCCCGGGCAACTTAATTACCCTGGAGTTAGAGTTGAATGGGGTACGGGCACAAAATTGATGCGAATTACAAAATAGTAGTAAGTACCAAGGAAGGTATTTTGATCAAACTGTGATCATCTACATTGTGTAGTAACAACCATATACCCGAGAAATGGTAAATGCGCTGTTCTGAATACATAAGGAATTCAAAGTGGATCAGGTATAATTATAAGAAAAATTTAATAGATAGAGGGCATCCTTAGGGCATTGATGGTCAGGGTTTGGAGTTCTAATTGCGACTTTCAGAGAATACTAAATCGGCGATTTCAGGGTTTTAAACGGTAAATTGGGGCAGGTGGGGACGCCATTGGGAGAAAATGTTGGGAATAAAGCTGCGACGGAAAGTAATTTCTAAACAGTGGTCCAAAAAATATATTTATAAATATGGCGGGGGCGGGGTCTTGTTTTTGTCAAGGGGTGCCCAACCACTGGAAAACTTGGGTTTCGCCGTTAATTCTTCATGCCACTGGTACGGAGGCAAGTTCCAGCTTTAGTATTGATATTGGGATCTTTCCATGCCATGGAGAATGGTGTAAACATTTGAATGATATGGAGATTCCCTGATAATGGGCCTAGATGAAGCTATTAAATTTTCCGCAATTTTTACTCGGCGCTCATGCAATCACGCC
>Ga0163217_1078890_pt1 | contig 17180 bp, 19 predicted proteins | sample SynspAceP_FD_185933 | JGI IMG/M metagenome (GOLD analysis project Ga0163217, IMG submission 185933) | Saline lake microbial communities from Ace Lake in Antarctica - Synechococcus sp. Ace-P (PacBio error correction) | ecosystem: Environmental > Aquatic > Non-marine Saline and Alkaline > Saline ...
AAGAGAGAGATCTTGCTTTGGCTTCATTTGGGGGGGCCCGGGATTTTAGAGAAAAGCCGGGCGGGGAAATCCCGCCCCCTGTCCCCCGTGTAAAAAAAAGATCAATCCAGAAAACGGATTTAAATTGAGGCAGTTTTCGGGAAGTTTTTTTTTTTTTTGACATCGGATATCCCGATGGTATCCCCCGTATTCGATCCAAGATGCGGAAAAGGTTGGCCGAGAAGTTGAAACAGGGCGTCCACTGGCCTCTGCGACCCAAATGTTTTTATTTTCGTGAGCAAGCGATAATTATGCGGGTTTTTTCAAAGCTCTTCTTTGGTAAGTTCCGTCGAGTGAAATTGAAGGGTTACGATCGCATGATTGTCCCCCTTGTGAAGGAGTCCTGGCAATGCCCAGTCGAGTTTAAGTAGCTCGGTAACTATTTCAGTCGATATCGTAAGCCCCGTCACGGAGCGCGACGAAGAGAATTCCCATTTGCCCAAAACCTTGACTTCACCGCCCGCCGTGCAGGCATTGTTTTATTCGCCGCGTTTGGTTCAGTTAGGCTCCGGAAGTTAATTTCGCAACCCACGGTGCAATTGGCCTGAAACTCCAGGTTGTGTCAACGCAAGTGTACCAAACAGTCTTTCCGCTTCGCAAGTTGCCACTTTGTCATGAAAGATACGCCGCACGAATCGAACACAAGGGAACCTGGATTCGTTACCGGCGGCGGGTTTGAAAAGCCAACGAAAATTGAAACCATCCTGCGTAAACATGGAAGGCAAGTTTCCAATACGAAATTACGTGTAAAACTCCAGCGGGGTAAAAGTTCGCGTTAAATGCCGGTATCTACAGAGTTCTAAAAAACTATAGGGAGCCGAAGGCGATTCGCCGCATTCAAGTTTTGACAATGCGTCGGCATGTAGCACTTCGGGCGAGGAATTCCAATGCCGATTCGTATGCCTGCGGGTTTCCGAGCGATCGGAGTGGATTCCGAATTGCGCTAGTTTTGAATTGTCTCCATGGGAAACTTTAAAAGTCGAATACCGTCACGATCAGGGGCGCGACGAGAGATGTTCGATTATAAAAACGTGACTTCCGCCGCTCCGTGCATCGGATCGTTCGCTACGTCCGTAGGCGATAAACAGATCGAGTGAAACAGCTTTCGTCACTTGATTCCGTTCAACCAACCTGGTGTTTTCGATGCCAAGGTTGAGTTCTTAAGTTTATGGGCGAGCTGATCGCGTCAATCAAGTAAGTGGGTGGAGGCAACGGCGTCGCGAGTTTGACTCACGAGTTGCTCATCGTGGGTGAACGTTCCAGTGGTGATAAATACGTCCTTGGTCCAGCACGGCCAGACCATTGACATGCGAAAGTCACGGATATGAAGACGTCGACACGGACCCCTGATAGCGTTTGCATTTGAAATGCACGTGAAACCTGATAGGCCATTAAATGCGCGCGATGCCCTGCCGTCGATGCGCCTCGCCGATAATCGACCGGTTACCTCTTACGTGGATAAAGCCGATTCCCGCAACAGTCGCTGAAACCAGACGCCGATGCAGATGGATCATTCCTGTGGTTAAAACTTGGTGGAGCGTCTGACGCGCACGCCAATGCTGTTTTCTGCGGGGCGAATCGTCGGGGTCGGCCAGTTCTTCTCTTGACTGCGTTCAGCATTTGTGTTTGTGCCAGCTCGCGAACCTGTCGGAACTATTTCACAGCTGGATTGAATGTTCGCACATCACGCTTTGTCAGTGAAATTTACCCGACGGCCGCGACTTGAGTTTCTTTAATCAGGCCCGCCTTCTTGAGGTAGCGTACGTGCCCATGCGAGTCGGTATTGAAACTCGGTTTGATTCTCTTTTCCGATTCGTGCGGAAGGTCGGCAATTCGCAGGCAAGCCAGAATGTTCGCGACATACTCGTCGATTCCGCAATTGACCGCTGACCACACCATTGTTGAGGAGCCGTAAAGAGCGGTTACAATCAGCTTGATCGAACGGCGGGATTCTCCATTAAACTATTCGTTGGTTGAGTAAAGTTAGTGGCAGAACGTCAGAGTTACCTGGGAATGCGGAACCACATCGAAGAGTTGAAACCGGTTTTGACGTTAATGAACCCTAGCCAATTCTGAATTGTCGCGAGAGCAAGCAATTCTCGGTAACACCGCGTTGTCGTAGCGTACCTGGATCAATCGCGTAGCAACACGTTCACATACGGACGACGATCCTGCAATCGTATCGAGTTCCAGTCAGAAGCAGCAATTTCGGGCGTCGGTTTCAGGCGTTGGAAATCAGCAGCATTGATGTGGGCGTCGGAATTACGTGACCTGGAACAGCGCAAAAATCTCGGGCGTTTGACGATGCAGATTGCGGTTTCAGTTCGGTACAGCGTCTAGCGAGTCCACGATTCACGGGGTATGCGGAATTTAAATCGAAAGAGTTCAAACTGCATCCAAGTCGACCAACGGAAAAAAGATTGAGCTGCCCAAGAGAAGCTACCCCGTGCATTCGAAGGTTGTACCCGAATTTTCGGAGCTCGGGAAGGAGCGAACCGCAGATTGCTATCTTAACCCATCAGCCGTCGAGTGATGATGGCGGCGAAGGAAATTGCGATGCACAGTTCAATCCGCATCGACGCAACAGCAAGTTGCGAACACTGTGGTCATGCCTAGAAGACCGACACATAATGAAAATGCCACTCGATAAGAGAAAACGGGAACCGCGACACGACGATCTCCCTTATCGGTGTGTGTATGCAGTCGACTCGGCTTGACGCCCGCACTGTATTCAACGTCGGATTTTGAATCCGATTCCGGTCGATGATTATCAGGCCGCGATTTAGCCTGTCGTGCTGCGATCTCACGTAGTTGCGGTCCAGTTGCAAAATAAGTACAAGAAAAAAACAAAGCGTTAATCAGCAGACATAGGATCGTGATCATCTTTTTTGCGTGAAATTCATTGCGATTCTAGCCTTCAAGGGTGTAGCCGGCGTTTCCGGCCTCTTCGACCTCAGGGTCTTTCGGGACTCTGGGTAAAAAAAAAGCGGGCCTTCCTGCGATGATCCGGTTACTACACCCATTTGACCAAGGCAGGAGGGCCGCTTTCCGATGATCTCCGCGAATTTTAAACGCGCCACTGACAAGACCCACTTCGGTATGGAGCAGCGCGCTGCGGTTCGCCATGCAAATGGCAGCGAATTGATGAACTTGCTGAACCAACTCAAGACGATGGCGTTTCGCCGCTGCCTGCGAAGCAGGAATCGTTTCGACTAAACTGAAGAGAAGGCACGCAAACCACGACTCGGAGAATGGCTTTCAAATGATTGAATTGTTCATCAGCCTTGCAAGGCAATGGCGATTTGGGCGATCCATCGTTCCGTGAAGAAAGGGCAAACCTTTACGAAGCGAAGCAACGCCATCAGACACCAGATTCGATCGACCGTTTCGGCACCAGACCTTCCGAGCAGCTTCACTTACGCACCGGGAGCCAAGAAAGCTACCCACTGCGGGCTGTCAGTGCTCGAATGCTGCTGCCGCAACGCCAGTGGTTCCTTCTGTCCAAGAACTCTCTCAAATGAATGGGCCCGTCGATCAGCTACGACGCAACAATGGACAATCTCCGCGAGATCCTGGGCGGCCAACTTCTCCGTGATAACCAATGAAAATAATCAACGCGAACTGGGGGTCGCCGCGGTGACATATTAGGCCGATTGCCCGAATCCGCGCCTGGAGCGAAGCAAAGTTGCTAGTCGTTTCCGCTGACCTGCAGGGCGTGTCGCTTGTCAAAGAAGACTCTGCAAGGTCGCTGCTTTTGGAAACGGCAAAGAAGAACCCTGGCAATCGTCGTATGGCGACCGTTGCCAGTGTGTACACCGTCGACCGCATGTGCGACTGCCGAACAGTCACCGGCTGCTCTGTTTTCGTGACGAGTGAGAGAAGGACGAAGAAAAGGATAAGAAGAGGTCAAACGGCTCGGGTCGGTAAATAAAAAATACGACCCAGCTCCATTTCCCGAGGTGCAGAGCAACGACGATGGGAGTCACCTGCCCGATCAACGGGATTCATGTGGCGATGGCTTTGGATCATGGGACAGTCGCCGCTCGCCGCAGGCCTGGCAGGTGCTGATCGCGTTGATTGAACGGTCAGGAGTTTATGGAAAACGATGATGCTTCATCTCTCGTTCGGTGCACGCACGATACCGATATTGGATATGCCTTCATGCGTTGGCTTATGTGTGGGAAGCGTCGACAGCTTTTTCTCGATAAGACGACGACGTTGCACAAAGCGTGTACACGAGCCTCGATTGCTGCGATTTTACGGCGGTGAAGTACGAGGCGTGATTAAAGGCCTGCGTCCGCCTTGGAACAAACCGAAACCTGACAGGCAAAAGCGAAAAAAGATCTGGCTCGCATCTGAACTACTTTGGAAGGAACTGCGGATCGGATGCGTTTACCGATGATAACCTACGCCGTGGTTATCCGATTGCTTCAGGCGTGAATCGAGGGAGCATGTCGTCATTTAAGTGAAAGATCGGACATGGAGCGGCAGCGGGGATGAGGCGGACTCTCGATGGAGCTCAAAAGCATGTTGATGTACGGCAAGCTTTCAGAGCGATCCACTGGCGTGGGGTTTTCTGATGATCTTGTGCAACAAGAAGTCGCCGAGCCATCCCACCGACATCGAACACGTCATCGCTGCTACCACTTTTCGCTCTGGCCTGCTAAGGCGATCCAAGCCAAGGCGGGAGAACGCCGGTTACCACCCGTTTCGTATCGAGACGGTCGTAGTATTTGGACACCGCCGACACACTGCTTATTGACTGTGATATTGACGCGATCCCGGTCCCAAAGTTGTCGGTATTTGCGCAAAATAAGCCATGAACCACTCGATGAGCCGCAAGATCCGGCTTGTCCGTTTTTTTAAGTGCGGTCGAGCTTTTGGGCGGTTCGCGATTAATCGTCAGGCGTTCGTAGGCGAAGTGACGCGCACTGGGCCCGTAAAGCGTAAGCTGCAACATCATCGCCGCCATTTCCGGCGTCTGATTCCAGTTCCCGCAATTTCCGACGCCTGCAAATGCCAATGCTGCCTGATTTCCACGCTTGAAAATCCAACGCCCGATAGCGTCGGGTTGGAGACTCGATATGAATTGCGAGATGCGGCCGTATGTTGCGTGTCGCTACGCGCTTGATCCGGGTACAGCACGAACACGGGCGTGCACTGGAGTAACGCGTCACTCCACTACGGCGGTTGGGTTGCCATTTTCTGTCTCCGTTCGGTGCCACGTTACCCCGGTGACCTCAACGTTAATGTCATGAAGTAGTTTCGGACTACCGAAGATGTTAACAAATACTCTGTCAACCTTAGCAGCGAATCAATGATCGATCTCTGGATTCTGTTTTTCCCCTCGTCGGTTTTTCGCGTGGTTGTTTCTTTTTCGGCATACGGAGCCAAAAGCCATGCCGAGACTGCAACAGCGGCGTTAAGACGAGCTCAATCGCCATTCACGAGAACCAAGGGTTCCAATGGATTGGAGGGCAGCTTCGTTTGTCCGAACCTGTGGCTGCGAATCAAGATATCAATGGCACCAAGGTCCGCTGTCGGAATTAAACCAAACGAACGATCGATTATCATGTTTCGGGATGCTTGGCACTTGCCGTCATTCCGGCTATCGCCTTCTGGCTATGCGAAATCAAAATCATAGCGATTACTATCGAGTTGAATACGGATGGTTACATTGTGATTTAACAATGCGTCAACCGGAGTCTTTGTGCCACGCATTTTTGGTAAGCACACTGCTTGAAAGGTTTGGAGAACCCCACGTAGGCGAGTCTCCTTACGACTCGCAAATTTTCAGCATCGTTAGAGAGACGCAGCTTACGTGATTCCACCGAATTCATTGTGACGTGTGCTTAATTGTAAACTTTCTCGACGCGACCCGTTACGGCTAGCGTAGCCGCGACACAAATCCGCATCACTTATTCATCGAGTCATTAAATATGAAACTACCAATTCTGCCCTCCTTATCGTTGTATTAGCCACCGCGAACGTGAGTGCGGAGGACAAGCACAATATCCTCGTCATCATGTCCCGGACGACATAGAGGTCAATCCAGTTGCTACATCAGGCTTTGATGAGCAGCCGGACGCCGAAACATTGACCGTCTCGCCCAGGGAAGGGATGCGTTTTTAACGGAACTATTTACGCAGAACCGCGCTGTAACGGCAGGTGAGCGGCGTTTCTGATGGGGCAGTTCCGGTGCGTACGGGATGATACTGTGGGGCTTCCCCTGGAGAATCCGCGGACGTAAATCAATGAGAAAGATCCAACAATTGCGAACGCTATTTGAAGAAAATGGGTACGCCACTGGCCAAGTTCGGCAACGAACCATTTTTGTGACCCGACCCTCGCGTTGCCGCCGAATGATGGCTTCGACGAAATAACTGGAGGATGGCTTCTACATCTCAACGCGAATGGGAATACAACAAATGACCTGATTTCCCAAGGGCGAGAATTGGCAAGCCGTTTCGCGCCAAGAACCATGGTCGACTGCGTTGCAACCGCCGACCGGAGGGCAGGGTTGTCAAGGAATGATGGTCCCTGTCCGCCTGACCGAAATGAAGAACCTGGATACCGAGGTCACGAAAACGCACTTGTCGATTTCATCTGAACGACAAACGACGCCCGAGAAGCCGTTTTTTGTAATGGATGTGTCCTTCACGAGGGGCATGTATCACGCACTTCTCGGATAGGTACAAAGGCAATGTTAAGGGAAAAACGGCTGGGGCAACTTTGAAGTCGTCATGAGGACGTTTAGACGATACGTCGGCGTCTTCTCGACAAACTTGATGAGTTGGAGAAAATTGCCGACAATACGATTGTCCATTCATGTCCGGACAACGGCCCGGAGCTCATGTCATGGCCGGATGGCGGCATGTCGCCGTTTAAGAGTGAGAAGGGAACCACCTGGGAGGGAGGATTTCCGTGTGCCAATGGTCGTTTCGCTGGGCCAGGCCAACCGTTCCGGCAGGGCGTCGTCAACAATGGGATCGTTTTTCTGGTCTGGACTTCATGCCGACGCTAGTTGCTGCCGCAGGAGGACGGCAGAAGACTGGTTTCCAAGCTGAAGGAGGGCTATGAGGGCTTTAAAGTCCACCTCGACGGGTTACAACCAACTTGAATGTTCATGGGCAGGGCCCTTCGCAACGCAAGGAGATATTTACTACGCAGGGGCGACCTTCGGCATTCGTTATGAAGGACTGGAAGGCCCATTTTGTCGTGCAGAATGAAAGCTGGTTTGGCCGCGCAAAAGAGAAACTGGGCAATGCCGCTCTTTGTTCATCTGCGTCGACGACCCGTAACGAACGAGATCCTTCGAGGAAGGGAAAATTACCACATTTTTCCCTGGAACACAAGATGTTGGGCCTTCGGTGCCTGCCAAGCGGTTCTCGAGGGGCATCTTGCCACCTTCGAAGCGTTTCGCGTGCGATTGCATCGACCGTTCCAATGCCGCATGAAATCAGAGAGCCAGTCCGGGAGGATCGACTGGCCAATAGGCACGTTACCATGCGTGAACCGGAGCGGCGAATCGGTGGAGAAGAATTAAGTGTCAGGTACGGAAAAGGAAGAATAGGTACATGCGAAATTCCTGAACTGCCAATTTGGTACCTGACACCTTTACCAAGTCCGTTGCCTCGGGCCAAACGCAAAACGTTTTCTGCATCGTCGTCCGACTCGTCGCAAGCTTGGCGAGCAAGAACAACCTCCTCAACCCAATCCCAGTTTAGCAGAAACGCCGATGCGTCATCGAGAGAGCAGGCGGGGCACTCGCTTGCGCGTCGGCTGTATCCTTGGAGAATGCGTGCCGGATCAGTCCGCAGTTCCCACCGCATACCATCGCGACGAAGTGGTTCGGGCGTCGGATATCCGAGCACTCACACCGTGGCATGGAAATCCTCAATTCTGCGAATGAGTTTTCCAAAACTGGCGATCTAACCGTGCACGACGCGTCGCCGAATGGAAGCTCGATTTTCCGACGGGCGGTCACGCGGTGATTTTGTGATACTCTTGCAACGAAGTTGCCAGACCTCGTCGTACAATCCCCAACCCCTTGCAAGATTTGTTTGGCAATGCCAGCGAACGGGTTTGTGCAAAAAATCCTCATAGCGGACCCGTCATCGTTTGCGCAAACTCAGCGAACGGCGCATCCCGCCACAACCGCGTTTTCTTTCATCACTCCGCCGCAGCGCCCAAACGCTTCATACTCAGGTACTGTCAACGGAATGCCGAACCGTCGCACAACGAGTCCCGGTAAATCACCCAAAGGGCCGATTTCATTGTCGCGTCACAAAAGGAACCCGATCCAATCCAAATGCCGACAATCGCCGAATCACCAGCGTGAGGTCCTTTTCGTCGCTTCGTCCATGAATCACACTCGAGTGCCGAAAACAGCATCATCCGCATCTCTGCAAGGATCCGACGAAATCACGCAGCTCGGCCCTCTTCGTCCGACCAGCCGTACAATCTTCGCCGCCCTGTCGCAGCGATTGAACCGATCGACAACCTCGCGGTTTTGATCTCATCTCACAGGCAACCCCCGATCGCCTAAAGCAACGCGAGATCACGTTCCCGGCCGTGCGCGCAAGATGATGAAGTAGTGGCATAGTTAATTGACATTTACGTTCAATATCTTGACGACCGTCATCATTCAGCTTATTTCGTTTCGCCCGACGCCCGCTCGGCGTCATTCGTCTTTGAGCTTCGCGTCAGCTTCGGATCGGGACGAAGCCCCTTGACGACTTGATCCGCGAATTTTGCGATCAATAAACTGTTTTTTTGTGCCGGCGACTGCGAATTTTGATGAGTTCGATAATCTCGTCCTTCGCCGCGTCAATGTTTTTGGCCGTTGGACTCCAGCTTCAATCAACCCGTGAGTAATTCACTTCGCTAGCAGGCGTTAATCGGTCTTGTTTTGCGCTGCGACGCTGTCTACCAGCTTTGAGTAGTTTTCCGGCTTCGGTAGACTCAGGATCAACCCTCGTTCAAGTAGCAGAGCGCAAGTTTCCCACTGTTGAAATGCCGCTCCGCGTATTAACGATGGTACCGGTCAAGCTCTTTGAATTCCAATCAGCACGTACTCAACCGCATTCAGAATACCTTTTTTTTTAACTTCTTGGGAGATGTGGGCGCTACGACATCGTGAAGAAAGAGGTTTTTGTGAGGCCCCACTATGGATGGAATCTCCCTCCGTGTTGAAGTACGCTCATAAGGACCAACAAAGTAGGACTTAGCGCAAGTGTTGGTCACCGAAGCACCGACGGCGAACGCGTTGGGGGCGTTCAGCCGGGGTGGTTGGTTCTGACGTTGGGATGGCCCGTGTTCGAGGAGGAGTTTGAAATCGTTCGGCTGGTTGTCTACGAACGCCCAAAGCAGTGGTGTGAACCCACTTCACCGATCGCGTTGACGTCAACACCCCTCAAGCAATCAGTTCGCTTCATTTTCGCAATGTCGTTGGCCTCAATCGCATCACAGAGTTTCGACCACGGTCGCGTCATTGAAGAAGTCTTTCGGTTTCAACCAACCGCCTGAATGAATAGGTCCGTTTTCACATCCGGAGATCTTCGGGCATTGTTGAAATCTTCAGGAGCCCTGATAGTGAAAGTATCGTAGGCAATGCAATGCGAGGCAGAAATAGGTCCCATGAGACCCCCCGTCACGGGATGTTTCGTTTTCATCTTAAAATTCGTACCATAAATATCCAACCCGTGGTTTCGTCGACGAAGACACCGTTTGGTATCAAAAAGCGTGGTATGAGCCAAGCCCTCGTGTCAAAGCCGATACTTCCTAAGTCAAAAATGACTTGATGCAATTCCCTGCACCCGACGCTAACTTTGGCGGCGAACCTAACGAGCTTAGAGCTAGATCCCAACGACGGGACCATCCATCTTAATTTTTTGTCCGATCGCGTCCTTGGATCACGTTGCGGAGCTCGACTTTCTCACAGTATAACTGCAAAACGCCTCAGCAAATCCATCGAGGTGATAGCCCTCGATGCAGTCCGTCTGCCGAGTTGTCATCGATCTCAAATCCAGGGAAGATTTCTGTCAGGGTCCAAGAGGTTGCATCGCAATCTCGTGCAAGATTGATTTCGGTTGTAGTCCGGCAAGCGTTGACGTATCCGACCTAATGTTTCGGCGACCGCGCCATCGCGCACCGCCACCCAACGAGTTGGCCGGTGTCATCAGCGCACCACTGAGACTAGGGACGAATGCAAGAGATCTCCCGAGTGTTCGCAGCATTCTCGTAATTGCTCCACAAAACGCACCGAGTCCTTGAACGATATCAACTAAGATGTCTTGCGATCATCAGTTTCCGCAAAGTCAGTAGGTAGGGTACCGGTCACGTATTCGGGTAGAGCGTGGTTTGAAACCGGGAATCGGAATCGTCGACATAGCAATGCCGCAATCTCTTTCGGGAACTCCAACTCGGCAGGTTTCATCGTCATCATCTTAGGGCGAATTCGGGTGCGTCGAATAACGGGTAGATCGCGCACTGGCCAAGGCATTGCGGATTTGTTCACCCTTGTTTGGTCTTCGATGAGGGTTTGGCGGTAGAACGTGTCTGGACGGACCACATGTGTTTGCCAGTGTCAGACACCACGGGCAAAACAGGAAGAATAAGAGGCCGTCACGCTATCGTCGGTTTGCCGTTGGTATCCACGCCGAGCTTGGGTATCGTGCCGTTGTAGGCGATGAAGGCTTCCATGAAACAGTAATGCCGGCGGATTTGGGGTCGTATTGAGGTCCGCAAGAGAATATCGACTGCCTTGCAAACATCTGATTCGCCACAGCACCCGTTGATATCGATGGCGTTAAACACGAATCCGGAATCACGCTTTCGGTACTTCCACAAACGAATCACACCGGGTTGTCCAACCGCATACAATCCATTCTGAATCCCGCGTTGCCGGATTATGGGAGTGAGACCCTGCGGGAGCCCGCAGTCGTATTGGGGTGAAATGAAGTGTCGTCGTACTAGTCGAAGCCAGAGTACAGATCGTGGGTGCTTTCGTTATGTGATCGCGCCCAGAATTCGCCGATTCAACAGGGTTATGTTTGTCGGGGTCATTGAAGTCGCCGTCGAATTGGTGTCCGCGCTGACCGAGCAGATCGGTGCTGTGTCGCGCTCAAGAGGCCGCTGACCCAGCCGGCGACTCGCAAAACTCTTTCCTCCCGGACGTCTCGTGGCATGTCGTCGCCGTCGAGCGCGTCCGTGGGAACTGCCCCCGTTCGCAACCTTGAAATACTGAACGCAGTCGTTCGGTCGAACCGAGGTTCGTGCCGAGGTGGGTCGTTCCATTCGTCGTTTCCGAGGTACCGTCATCATCGCGGGACCCGTAAGGGATCACTCGGACGTCCGTGGTCGATCCCCCGGTCATCGCCGCTGCCGTCACCGCCATAGGGGTCGCCGATCAATCGAGGCCGAGCCTCGACTGAGGCGATGGTCGAGTCCGATCGCGGCGTCTGCTCATTCAGCCCGTGCTGAAGCAGGCAGGGTGGGCCCGCGAGCTTGATTGACAACTCGGCGCGAGTCGCGTTCAGGGTGGACAGGAAACCTGGTGCATCGCAAAAAGCTGACACAGTGGGTGCTGCCGCCCAATCACTCTGCCTCGCTTGATCGGATGCGGAAGCAGACGCGTGATGGTTTCACGCGGAGCGATCAAATTCTGCGTCTCAAGGGAGCGACCACCCCCATAATCGTGCAATCGACTTGATTTGTTTGGCATCGAGATCCATCGCAGGGGTGGATCGGGGAATGCTCGGGTCGTTGATGGAATTCAACAGCGTGAGTGGCATCGAGAGAGGTCAAACCGCCGTCTCGTTATGTCTCCGGGGATATCCCTGGGATGCTCTGAATAATTCCGTGCACGCGGCGACGCGGCTCGGGGTGAAATGTCTCGCCGTTGGTGCCGATGCGCTCAGAACTGACATCGGCGACGAGCATTTGTCGGGGGCAAAGTGTCTAACAGACTCTCAGCGTCCGCCCGCGATCTTCCGTAGAGGGGGGGGGCGGTGGGTCTGTCTTCCGCAGAGATCACGAAGGGCGATGGACACTCGTTTCCATGCCGGATTTTCTTTCATGATCGCTCCACGCCGTGAATGTTTTAGTAATGCGAAAGAAGGCAGTGCCGAAGTGATCAGTCAACCCGGGAGACGAGCTATGGGGCATGCGGCAACGTTGTCCAAGGAAGTTTTTTCGATTTGCGAGTTTCTCGATTCGAAGGTGGCTCGTCGCTCGAGTGCGGGCGGATTCCACTGTTGGCCGCTCTTAATCGGTGACTGCGTCCGCGGAGTCGCCGAGACACTTTCGTCTTCATAGCAATTCGAATCCGCGCGGCAGACCTCAAATGCCGCGACCTCGTCGCCCGGAACTGGGCAAGGGAGCCTCGACTAAAATGCACTGGTTTCATTATATTCCAACCCGCTCCACCCTTTCTCCACCTCGCAAAACCTTCGAAGAGAAACCTCGCGATGGCCGTTTTTTTAGAACGGGAAAGAAAGCTCCGCCTTCACGCTCCAAGACCAGGACGGAAACTCGGTCAAACTCAAAGACTCGCCGGTAAGCCCGTCGTGCTGTTTTTCTACCCACGGACGACACGCCGGTTGCACAAAGAGCGTGTGCGTCTCCGCGGATCGCTATGGGGATTGAAGCGCCGGGCGCTCAATTGTTCGGGATCAGCATCGGCACGCGAAGCCACAATCAAATCCGTGACAAAAATTTTCCGAATTGCCCGTCGCGTTGCTCGTCGATGAGGATCACGCGATGAGCGAGAAGTACGGGGCGCGGTACCGTGAGAAGAACATGTTACGGCAAAAATGATGGGTATCCAGCGATCGACTTAGCGTTCCTCGACGGCGACGGCAGCGTCAAGGTTTGGAACGTGTGAAAGTCGACGGCACGATCAACAGGTGCTCGACGTGCTGGCGGAATTGGGATCGAACGAGTGAAACCGCATACTGCATCGGCATGACCTCCGGTCGACCAACAGGTGTCGTCGCTACGCGAATCGTCGGGCAAAACTCGTCGGCAAAACTCCGTCGCCCCAATCACGACGGGGGTGACGATGGCGAAAAGCACGCGATCTCGCGCGAACGCCCTCGCGGAGATCCGTCTGCTGCCGATCCGCAAATCGTCGGCCCGGACAGTCGAGTCGTTGCGTGCGCCCTCGTTCTCTACTTGCCCCGAGAAACGAAGTCGACTCGCTGCGGATATGCTCGTGCTGCTCACGGCGAATGCCGACGGCGTTCCAGATCGCGCCGAAGGAGTCGTGGGGTACGTACGCGAGACACAATTCTGCCGACAACGCGCAACGCGTCGTGTCGCGGGAAGAGCTGGTTGTGTCAGCAAGGTTGGACGCCCGACGCGGTTTGCTTGGCAATCGCCCGAAGAGGTGCGAAGGTCTCGGCGCTGGATTGCCACGCGGTCGGTTTTACATTCCCTTTTTGCAACACCTGATCGCCGCCCTGGCACGGCGAGTTTTCCCGACGCCCCGATTGATCAACAGCAAGTCGTGTTGACCGTGAGCGTCGTTTCGATCCAGCGGCCGCGGATTTCTACTTCGCAGCGCCATCGAAGCGGTTTTGAGCGAGCAGTTCGTTTTTACTGGAAGAACGAAGCGGCTGTTTTAATCGGTAACCTCGCATCGAGCGGTGGTAACGTGGCGCGAGGCCGATGCCGCGAGTGACAGTTGTTGGTGTCGACGTCGGTGCGGACGACGGACTTGACCCTCGTCGCGTGGGCGAAGTGACGGTGACCTGGTTTTGAAAACGTCAGGCGGTTTGGGAAACCATTTGCTTCGTCGGTGGCGACAACATGGATCTTCGCCGTGGCGTATCTCGCCTGCGAAAAGTCCGCGAGCGGGCCAATGACCTCGATACCTGGCCAGAGCACGTGTGTGGCATTCCTGTGTGAGGCAAAGAACGATTGATGTCCGAGCGCGCCGGTGAAGACGAAGCTGGTCGGAGAACAATTCGATCTCCGTGCTCGTCGCGGCAAGTTCGCTGAATGTGGGACGATTACGATCTCGTTGACGAAGCTCAGGCGCCGAAACGCTGGTCGAAGGGTTTTCTTCCCGATCTGTGGTCGCGAGCGACCTCGCAGGCGACCGTGCAGAGCGGTTTCCAAGACATTCGGTTTGCCGTATGATCCATCCTGCGATCACCAAACAGTCGCGCGGTTTTTTGACCGATCATTGCAAGCGGCCAACGACGACACGGATGCGGAATGCCGGGTCACGCATCTGTTGCTCAACGGCGGCGTGTTCCCGATAGGCGCTGATCCGGCAAGCGGATGGAGTCGACGATGCGGGCTGGTTCGCACGATCACGCAATCGCTTCAGCAGCGTGAGTGATCTCGACATTCTTGTCCGCGATGGAGCGCGTTTTAATGGATGGACGAAAACTCCCGCGGGGCATCCGCATCCGGGGGTGGCACGGCGAAGTCGTATACATGCATCGAGACGCGACTGGCCATCCGGGCGCCCCTCGACTCTCCGCCAGCGTGGTGTGTTGCGGCCAGGGCATGGGAGGAGGGGAGCGAAGCGGACGTCCCGCGAACAGTGGCGTGGTGGTTGGAACAACCAGCGAGGTTCCGATTCTTTTCATCGCCCACGCCCGGCGACAACCGGGATCGCGATTAGAACGCTGGACGCCTGAGGAATTGCAAGAGAGTGAAGCCCGATCGAATTGACACTCGAAGATGAATCGGGAAAGTTCCCGATAGCAGCAAACACCTCGTCGCCCACGCGTCATTCGTTTTTTCCCGTCGTTTCCCAATCCGCGTCACGAACTGGGCATGTTCGAGCTATGGTGTCACTGGCAGTCAACCGAGGAAACTGGAAGCTGGTTCAACGCCCGCAGGCGTAGGAACGTAGGCGGGAGCAAGCGCTTCGGCGCGGGTCCGGCATCCACTGGATCGGGCGTTGGTTGGGGAAGAACAAGTTTAGGTCGGGTGGGCGCCTGTCTCGCTTCGCTCGAAGGCGTCGGGGGGACCATTGAGACAGTGCGTCTCATTAAAACAGCGGGGGGGGTGGGGGGGGGGGGCCGGGGTTCCCCCCCGCCCCTTTTGGGGGCCTTTCCCGGTTTCCCCCAAATTCGCAAGGGGTCCAGAGGATCGTGGGGTCGCCGATTTTTCAGGTTCTTCCTTTGCGGGGCGGGATGGCGGTGATTTCGGTTCGGGTTCTCCACATTGATTCGCGGATCAGGTCCGCGATCTCCGCTTCGAGACGGTCGCCTCAATTCCTGCATGTCGAGTCCGAAGTTGTTTCCGAGTGATCTCGCCGTTTTTACATGCCGCGTTGCCGCGTGGTGCGAGTGGCTGACGCCCTTGAGATTTTACACGTTTGCGACTGCGGTGCCTTGCGGCCCATGAACGCGCCGAGCACGGAGGCGCTAACGACTCAACGAGGACAATCTCGCCGCATCGTATTGAATCCGCTCGCGGAATCGATCTCGGCGGTAACGGATTTGCTCGATCGATTTCATTTGGAGAGATACTTCATTCGCAGTTTAATCTGTTTCAGGTCACGGTGGTTCCTCGTGCGGCCTGTGGAAATGCAGCCTCGCTTCGGTCTCGCTCAAACCGATGGGCAACGGCATCGATCTTGCGGACTCTTGTAAAGTTCCATCGGATGATGGCGAACAAGTATTCTTTGAACTCCTATTGATCGATTTCACTTTTGCGCACTGCACAATTCATCGTGCAGGGGTGAGAACGTGATCGAGGGATCCGGGATCGTCCTTCGCGTCGAGATCCGGGTCGAGAGTTCACTCGACTGCCAGGTGGTCGCTGGACACCGTTGCCACATCGCAACAACGGCGGCGTGACCCGGTGTCGCATCGCCACGCGATTGAAAACGGTCGGTGCGTCTTCGTGCCGTGTTCATTAGGAACACGCGGTTTGCCGCAAGGAGGCGAGCAATTGTTCCATTTCATTCCGGTTGACCGGTTATTGCCGATTGGGCGCGGCCCCTTCGAGACTTCGAGCAGCCCCGTGGCCTTTGTCACGTTCGGTTTGCCAATCGACGAGAAACCAGTCCGATATTCGATAACTTTGTAATCTCAAATGACGGATTCTGGTGCCAGCGTCACGCGAGTCCGAAGGCGCGGCTGTTTGAGCACGTCAACTCGCGGTTTCGAGGGGGTTGGCTACGGGGAAGTAACCGCGACTCGTCTGTACAACAGCGCTCGCAACGAATCGTAACCACTCTGCGTTCGCATCAGCGAGATTCATTGAGCAGGATCGTGAAGGAAGAACATGCGTTCCTGTCCTCAAGTGGGCGATCGAGATGATTCGATATCGCGGGTTTACCTCGGCGTGTGCAGCAGCTTTTTCACGACAACGCTTCGCTTCGAGCCAGGTGGGAGAACGCCGGCCGAGGCCAGTAGGTTGTTTCAAGGTCATCGCGAGTTTTGCCACGATCGCTCGCGCGACATGAACGAATCCCATATCGAGCACAGGCGACGACACGCGTGATCGGCGCGAGGTGATCAACGATAATAGCCGACCGAACGTTGCGTGCCGCCTGCCAGAATGATCGAGAATGAATGAATCAAAATATGCTCCGCGAGAGCAACGGGTGGCTTTCGATGCCAGCAAGCGTGAGCACCGGGCAGCACCGGTGACACGCTCTCAGCAATCGCTCGGCATCGTCGAAGCAGTTCGCGGGCGGGGCGTCGGAAACTCTTGAGCACCGTCAACGGCACCACGATGCTATTGCCCGGGGGTGGTAGATGGCGATCTCGGGGAGGCTTTGAATTTGGCAACCCGCTGCGGCGTTTTGCCCCACACGCCCAAACCTTTTTCCAATTTCTTTGCCGTCGAGGTCGGCCGGGGGGGAAAAAAAAACTCGTTCCAGCTATGCCCTTAGCGACTGCTTCCCGGCTGAGCCGGCCGAAAATCATCGCGCGTATGTCGGGAAAGGAGCATAAATTCGCCAGGTCGCCCTTGGGGGTGATGCAGATCGCCCGGGATGGGTCGATGCCGCTTCTCCAGCAAGGACAAGCACAATCTGTTTTAACGCTGGCGGTCCATGTCCCGACGCACTCGCGTGCGTGCAGAGATCTTTGCATCGTAGAGAACAGATCGTCGAGCGATTTCCCGTTGGGCAATCGTATTGCGGCCGAGGTAAAACGTCGCGAGCT
>Ga0163217_1066753_pt1 | contig 17178 bp, 18 predicted proteins | sample SynspAceP_FD_185933 | JGI IMG/M metagenome (GOLD analysis project Ga0163217, IMG submission 185933) | Saline lake microbial communities from Ace Lake in Antarctica - Synechococcus sp. Ace-P (PacBio error correction) | ecosystem: Environmental > Aquatic > Non-marine Saline and Alkaline > Saline ...
CCCCCCCGCCCCCCCCCCCCCCCCCCCCCAAAAAATTGGGGAAAAAAAAAAAAAAAAAAAGGGGGGGGAAAAAAAAAAAAAAAAAAAAAAATTTGGGGGGGGGAAAAAAAAAAAAAAAACCCCCGGGGGGGAACCCCGGGGGGGGGGGGGGCCAATTTAAAAAAAAGAACCCCGGAAAAAAAAAAAAAAAAAAAAAAAAAAATTTGTTTTTCCCCCCCCCCGGGAAAAAAAAATTAAAACCCTTTTTTTTTTTTCCCCCCCCCCGGGGGGGGTTTTTTTGCCCCCCCCCCCCCCCCCCCCCCCTACCCGGCCGGGACCCCCCGGCCGGGGGGTTTTCCCCAAATACCCCCGTTTTGGTTTTTTTGGAAATGGGGGGGGGTTTTAAGGCCCGCCCCCCCCCCCCCTTTTTTTTGGGCGGGGGGGGGGGGGGGGGGGGGGGGGGCGGCCCCCGTCCCCCCAAAAAGGAAAAAAAAAGCCCCCCCGTTTTTCCTTAAAGGGGAAAAAAAAAAAAAAAAAAAGGGGCCCGTCCACCCGAAGGGCCATTTTTTTAAGGGCCCCCCCCCCCCCCGGGCCCCCCGGAAAAGGGGGGGGGGGGAAAAAAAAATCCCCCCCGTCCCCCCCGGGGGGCCCATAAAAATTTTTTTTTAAACCAAAAAAAAAAAAATTCCCCCGTTTTTTTCCCCTTCCCAAAAATTGGGCCCCCGGTTCCCCCTTTTCCCCCCCCCGAAAAAAAAACCCCCGGTTCCGGCCGGGAAAAAATTTTTCCCCCCCCCATCCCATCCGGGGAAAATCAAAACTTTTTAAAAATACTTCCCGAAGGGGGGCCCCAAAAACAAAAAACCCAAAAACCAATAAACCATCCCCATCAGGGGGAAATTTTTGTTTTTTGGGGGGCTTTTTTCCCCCCCCCCCCCCGAAAATTTTCGAAAAAAAGAAAAAAAAGGAAAAACCCCCCGGCCCCCCCCCATCCCCCCGGCCCCGGGAAAATCCCGGCTTTCCCCTTTAACCCCCCCTCGGGAAACCCCGTTCCCCCCCCCCCTCGGGGCCCGGGCCGCCCCCCCAAAGCCCCCCGAAAAAGGGGGGGGGTGGGCCCCCCCCCGGGGCCCCCCCCCCCCGGCCCGCGCCCCGGAAAAAAATACCGAAAAAAAAAAAAAACAAAAAATCCCCCGAAAGCCCGGGGCAACCGGGGGTTTTTCCCAAAAAAACTTAGGGCCCCCCCCCGCCCACGGGGGTCCCCAAAAATTCGGGGCCGGGGACCCGGTTCCCCAACCGGGGGGTTTTTTTTAAATCAGGAGGAGCAAAAAAAGAAAAAAAAAGTTTTTTTTTCAACGGGCCCCCCCCCGCGGGGGGGATGGGTCCAAAAAAAAATTTCGAAAATCTTTTTTTTTCGCCCCCGGGAAACCCCCCTTTGGGCCCCCAACTCCCCGAAGTCCCCCCAACCCCCAAAACCGCCCAAAACTTTTTTCAAAAAAAACCCCAATCGGGGCCCAAAATTCCAAAAAAACAAAAAAAACCGGGAAAAAGACCCCCCCCGGGGTTCCAGTTTTTGGCTTCCAAGTCCCCTGGCCCCCCCCGGTGGGGGGGGGGACCGGGGAGGGGGGAAAAAAAACCAACCCAAAACCCCGCGGAACCCGGAAAATGTGGGAAAAAGTTTTTTCGTTTTTTGGCCCCGGGGGGGCGGGGGGTTTTTTTTTGGGGGGGGTTTTCCCCCCTTTCTTTAAACCAGTTTTTTTTTTGGCCCCCAAGCCCGACGGGAAAAAAACCCCGTTTTTTTCCCCCCGGCCCCGCCCCGGGGAAAAAACCCCCCAAAGAAAAAAATTCCGGGTTTTCCCCAAAAAAATCAATTCGGACCCCCGGGAGGAAAAAAAAACCCCGGAACGGGGGCCCCCCAAAAAACCCGATTGGGGGGGGTCCCGATTCGCCCAAAACTTTTTGGCCCCCCCCCGCCCCGGGGTTTTTTTTGACCCCACCGCCTTCCGGGGCTTTCGCCGACCCCTTTTGCCAACGCCCCTCCCACCCGTTCCCCCCCCCCGAGGCGCCCAACACGGAAGGGAAAACCGGCCGAAAAAAATTTTTGCCCCATGCCGGCCCCGGGTTTTTGTCGCCGGCCCCGGGAAAAAAAAACGCCACCCGAAATTTTTTTTCCCCCACCCCCCCCCGGTCCCCCGCCCACCGGAAAGTCCCCCCCCCCCCGCCCCCCACCGGCCCCCCAATGGAAAAAAAAAATTTTTCTCCGCCCCCGGAACCGGCCCGAGGGGCCGAACCCTTGGTTTAACCACGTTTTCCAAGCGGGGGCCCTTGGCCCCCCGTTTTTTTTTCCGACGGGGAAAAAAAAAACCGTTCCCCCCGAAAAAAAAAAAAAAAACCGGCCAAACCCGGGGCCCCAAATAAAACGAAAAAAAAAACGGAAAAAAACCATCCTTTCGGCCGGGAAATTTTTTTTTTCCCGAAATTTTTTTTTGGGGAAAAACCCGAACCCAATTTGGCCCAAAATTCCCCGGAACCTTTGCGGAAAAAAAAAAAACCTGTGGGGGGGCGGCGGGTTTGGGGGGTCCTGGCCCCCTCCCGCCCCCCACGCACCCCCCGCCCCGGAAAAATTTTCCGTTAATCAAAAAAACGGTTTTACCCGAAACCGCCCCCAAACCCGGCCAAAAAAAAAAGAACTCGGGGGGCCGGGACCCGCCCCCCCCCCCCCTGGCCCCGGGGGAAATTTTTTTCCCTAACCCTTACCCCCCCTGGGGGCAGAAAAAAAAAGAAAAAAATACCCCCCCTCCGCCCCCCCGTTGGGGGGCCCTTCAACCGGGCCGGAGGTTTCGCGGGTTTTTTCCCCCCGGGGAAAAAAATTTTTACCGGATTTGGGGGGGCGGGCCTTTTCGGGGGAATTTCGGCCCAAACAAGCCGGGGTTTCCCCCCCGGGGGGGGGCCGGCAAAATAACCCCTTGCCCCCCACCCTTTTTTCCCCCCCCGAAAAATTTGTTTTTGGGCCGGGGGGCCCCAAAAACCCCCGCCTCGGAAAAACACCGACTTCCGTTGGGGGGGGAAAAGCCAACCGAATCGCCGGGGTTTTTCCCCGGTGCGCCCCGTAATTACGGGGAAAAAAAACGCAAGTTACCGGCCCCGAAAACCCAACCGGAAAGAAAAAAAAAAAAACCCGAATTTTTTTTTTTCCCCCCCCCCCCCCCCCACGAAATTTAAAAAGAAAAAAACGGGCCCCCCCAATTTGCAAAAAGAAAAAAAGGAAATTTCGGCCCCCCCCGACAACCGCCCCGCGGGTGGAGCCCCGGAAAGGCACTCCGGGAATAAAAAGCAAAAAAAAACCTGGCCCCTTTTTCGAAAAATTCAATTTCCCCGGGCACCCCCCGCCGCCCAAAAGCATTGGTTTATTTGGAAAAAAAAAAAAAAAAAAAAAAAAAAAATTTTTGGTCGGCGGAAAAAAAAAAAAAAGAACGGGGGGAAAAAATTTTTTGGGGGGGCCCCCCCCCCCCCCTAGGGAAGCAAAAAAAAAAAAATCGAAAAAACCCTTCGGCCCGGCCCCTTCCCGGGGATTCCACGGGGTTTGCCTTCGCCCTTTTCCCGCCCCCCCGCCGGGGACCCGTTTCCCCAAATTTGTAAATTTTAGGTTTGGGCTTCGAACCAACCGGCCCCCCGGGGGGGGGGGGGGGGGTGGGTTAGATTTCACCAAAACCCACAAAGGCCCCGGGGGGTTTTCCCCCCCCCCAAAGCCGGTTCCCCCCCCGAAAAAGCCCCCAACAAAACCCCGCGGGAAGGGGGCCGGGGGAAAACAAAGCCGAAAATTCCCCCCCCCCGGCTTTTAACCCCCGACGGGAAACCGCTGGGCCCCCCCCCCCCCCCCCCGTTCCGGCCCTCGGCCCAGGGAATTTTTCCTTTTTTTTCGGGCCCATGTTTTGGGCCGGTGGGTTGTTTTTTTTTTCCCCTAATACGGCCCCAGTTTAAAACTTTATGTCGGCCCCAAGTTTTTTTTCCCCCCCGCCCCGGAATTCCGGGGAAAAAAAGGGCCCCAAACCCCCCCGGGCCCCCCAATTTTTGGGCCCATTCCCCCGGGGGGGAGGGCCCCCCCCCCCCCCCGGGTTTTTTTTAATTTCCCCCCCCAACCGAAGCCGAAAAAAATCCGGTTTTCCGCGGGTTTTTTTTTTTTTTTTTTTTTTTTTCCCCCCCCCCTTTTTCCCCGGGGGCCTGGATTTTTTCCAACCTTGGGGCTTTTTTTACAAAAAGTCCATTTTTGGGGGGCCCAAATTTGGCCGCCCCCCAACCCGGGCACAAAAACCATGAAAACGAACCTCCGAAAAAGAAAAACTCCCCCCCCCCATCCAAAAAAAAGAAAACTTTAAAGTCCCAAAAAAGCGGGGGTTTTTTATTTTTCCCTTTGGGCCCCCCCCAAAACTAATTTTTTTCCTGGTTTTTTCCCCCCGTAAAAAAACGGGATTTCCCCGCCCTCGGGCCCCCCCAAACGGACGGCCCGGGGGGGGGGGAAAAAAAAAAACAAAACCCCCCTGGGGCATTTAAGAAAACATTTTTTCCCCCGAAAAAAAAAACCGGAAACAAAAAAAAGCCCCCCCCCAAAAAAAATCCCCCCCCCCGTTCCCCCCCCGGCGGAAAAAAAAAAAAAAAGTCCCCGCCCCGAAATGGAAAAAAAAGGGAAGGGGCCCCCGGTTTTTTTTTTTTTTCCCCCTTCCGATGGTGAAAATGGGCGAATTTTCCCCAAAAACCCCCGAAAAAAACCCCCCAACGGGGGGGCCCCCGAAACCGCCATTTTTTTGGTTTTTTAAATAACTTTCCGCCCCCAAATTTTTTTTACCCACGACCCATTTTTTTGGGGGGAACCGAAACCCCCCAAAAATGGGGGCCCCGGAAAATTTAACGACGGAAAAAAAAAAAACAAAGCTTTCCCGCCCCCGGAAAAAATTTCCCCGAAAAAAAACGGGCCCCCGAAAAGTTTAACCATTTCCGAAAAATTTTACAGAAAAAAGGTTTTTTTTTTTTGGGAAAAAAAAAGCCCCCCCCCTTGGAAACCTTTTCCTCCTTTTCCCCGAAAGGTTTTCCCCCCCCGGGCCCCATGAAAAAAAAAGGCCCCCCCCCAAAACCCACTTTTGGTGGGGAAAAAAAAAAGCAAAAAAATTTCCCCTCTGGGAAAAAAAGCCCCCCGTTGCCGCCTTTAGCCCCCAAACGTTTTTTTTTTTTTTTTTTTTTTTGTCCCACGGCAAAATAAAACCCGGGGGGGCTAAAAAAAAAGGCGGCCCCAAAAAACGGCCTTTTTTTAAAACCAAAACCACCCTCAAATTTTTTAGCTGGTTTTCCCCCAAGAACCCCCCCCAACCTTTTTAAAAAAAAAGCCGGGGGCCCCCCCTTTTTTGTATTTGAAAAAAAAAAAATTTTTTTAGTTAAAAAGCCGGCCCCCCCGGCCTTCACGGCCCCCCGCCTTGGGGGGTACCGAAAAAAAGGGACCAAAGAACCCAAAACCAAGCCCCCGACCCACCCCCCCCAAAAACTCCCGGGAAAAAAAAAAGCCAAATTTTCCCCCCCCAATTTTTGGGACCCCAAATCTCCCCCCCCAAACCCCAAAATACCCTCAAAAAAACGCCCTCGAAAATTCCCCGGGAAAAAAACCCCAGCCCCCCCTTTTTTCCCGGCCCGTCCCCCTTCCCGCCCCCCCGGGGGGGTTTTTTGCCCCCCCCCCGGTTTTTTTTTGGAAAAAAACCCGGTTTTTAAAGCTCCGGAAAAAATTCGTTTGCCCAGAAACCCCTCCGCCCCGAACGGCCCCCCCCCGGCGGGGCCCCCCCGCCCCCCGCCCCCGCGGTCCTGCCCCGTTCGGGAAAAATTCTTTTTGAAAAAGAAACAAGATAAAAAAAAAAAAAATTCCGTTTTTCCCCACGAAAAAACTCCCGAAAAACCCTTTCGCCCCCCCAAAAAGAAAAATGGTTTTCGACCTTTTCCCCCCCAACCTTTCGTCTTTTTCGCCCGTTTCCCCGAAAAAAAAATTCGATTCCCGGCCTAAAATTCCCCCCGGAAGAAAAAAATTGGAAAAACCCCGTAAAAAAACAACCAAACCGGCCCCCCCCCCCCAGACCCGAAAAAAGTATCCCCCATTTTGAAATTTTTTGAAAAAATTTTCGCCCCGGACCGCCCGCCCAACCGCGGGAAAAACCTCGAAAAAAACCCCAATAAACCCAAAAAATTTAATCCCGCCCCCCCCCCAGCCCTTCAAAAACGGGGTCGAACCCTTCGGGGCGGGGAAAAAAAAATTGGGTTTTTTGTTTGGGCCCCAAAAAAAAAAATTTTTGTTTCCCCCCGCCGAACCCCCTGGAAAAAAAAAAAAAAAAAAAAAAACGGAAAAAAAAGCCCGGCCCCCGGCCCGGAAAAAAACCCCGGGGGGTTTTTGGGGGAAAAAATCCCCCAAACCCTTTCTAACCCAAGGTCCCCTCCCCGAAAAATGCCGGGTTTTTTTTCCCCCCGACCCAATCCGGGGAAAACAAAGAAAAAATCCCCCCGTTCCCGAACCGGCGGGGGGGGGCAGAAAAAAATCGGTAAACGGGCCCCCCATCATCCCCCCGAAACCCGGTTTTACGGGAAAAAAAGGGCCCGGGGGTCCCCAAACGGGGTTTTACCCCCCCGGGTTTTTTTTTGAAAAAAAACCGAATTAAAAAAGGGGAAAAAAAAAAAAATCGGAAACGGGGTTTTTTTTACAGTTCCCCCCCGCCGCCCGAGGTTCCTTCGCCCTGCGGGGGGGGGGGGGGGGGGGGGGTTTGTTCCCCGGCCGGGGGGGCCCCAAAAGGTGCCCCCCCCCCCCCCCCCAAAAGGGGCCCCCAAAATAAGTGGGGGGGGGGGGGGGGGGCCCCCCCCCCCCCCCCCCCCCCCCCCTTTGGTTTTTCCCCCAAAAATTTCTTTTAATCCCTCGCCCCCCCCCCCGACCAATCCCCCCCCCCGCCCCCCGGACAATCCCGCCTCCCCGAAAAAACCATCCCGGGGGAAAAACCCTCGGACACAACTTCCCAACCCCCTAAACCCCCCCACCCCGCCCCAACCTTTTCCGGAAACCTCCCAAAAAAAAAAAAAGAACCCCCCACCCCCCGAAAAAGCCCGAGGGTTTTTTTTAAACGGGTTTTTTTTTTTTAGGGGCCGAATTTTTCCCCCGTTTTTGGAATCGCCGAATTTCCCCCCCTAACCCCCGAAGAAAATTTTTCCAAGGGGTTTTTTTTTTTTTCCGATCCCCCCCTTTTTTCCCCCCTCAAACTCCCGCCGGGGCCCCCCAACCCCGGCGGGGCCCGTCCCACAAAAAAAAAACCAGGCCCCCCCCCGAAGAAAAAAAAAAAAAACCCCGCCCCGGGTTTTTTTTTTCCAAATTTTCCCGCCTGCCCCCCTTCGGAAAATCCCCCCGGGGGGGGGTTTTTCAAAAAAGTTAACCAAAAAAAATCCCAAGCCCCCCAAAAACGGATGGTTTTCCACCGGAAAAAATTTTTCCCCCCATGGGGGGTTTCGGAACCGGGTTTTAACCCGCAAAAAAGTTTTTTGGGGGGCCCCCCTCCCCCAAAAGACTCCTTTTGGGAAACGTCCCCCCCCCGAAAAAAACCAAAAAAAACCGGGGGTTTTTTCACCCCTCGGGGGGTTCCCAATGAAAAAAAAAAAAAAAAAAAAAAAAAACTTTGGCCCGTTTTTCCATCTCGGCCAAGGGAAAAAAAAGGTCCCCCCCCCCGGGCCCGGGAAATGCCCGAAAAAAACCCCACGTTGGGGGGGGTTTTTTTTTGGCCGAATTTTCCCCCCCCCGGGGTGGGGGGGCCCCCCGAAAATCCCGAAAACTCGGCCCCGATTCCCCCAAAAAAAATTGTCCTTTTTCCGTTCAAAAAAAACCCCAGGGGGTTTTTTTTTGGGGTCGGGGCGAAAAGTTTTTAAACCCGCGAGGGGGAAAATCCCTGGTTTTTTTTTTTTTTTTTTTTTTCCCAAACGACCCTTAACAAAGTATCCCCCCCGGGACCCCGGCCGAAAACCCCCCCCCGATAAACCCGGTTTTGGGGGGAAAAAAAAAAAAAAAACAAATTTTGGGAAAAAAAAAAGAAATTGAATCCCAGTTTTCCCCCCCGGGGATAATCCTTTTTCGGCCCTGGGATTTTTTTTTATTCCCGGGGGCCCCAAGAAAAAAATTGGTTTGAAAAAAAAAAAGGCCCCCCGGGCCTTTTTTTTTCCCCGTGGCCCCCCCTTTTCCTAAACGGGAAGGGGGGGGAATTTTGGGACTAAAACAAATCAAAACGTTTTTTTTTTTGAAACACCGAACCGTTCCCGTTTCTCTATCTATATTGGGCGAAAAAACCGGGTTTGGGCCCAACCAAAGGGGTTTTTTTCAAGTTTCCCCTTCCCCCGCTAAAAACGTTTTCCCCCCCCCCAAACAACCCGGAAATAAAACCTGGGGGGGCCACCCCGTTTCCCCCGGGGGTTCCCCCCGGCCCCCCCCGGGGGGGCCCAAATTGGTTTTTTCCCCAATTTTTTCCCCCCCCTGGGGGGGGTGGGGCCTTTTGGGCCCCCCCTCCTTTTCCCCCGGGGCCCCCCTTCGGGGACCCCCCAAGCCCCCAAACCGCCAAATTTGCCCGTTGGGGGGGGGGGGGGGCCCCCCTCGGGTCCCCCCGTTTTTGGCTGGGTAAAAAATTTAAGTTCCCCCCCCCGAAAAAAAAATTTTTTTCCGTAAAAATGAATTTTTGGCCCTTTTCCCCCCCCCCAGGATTCAATTGAAATTTTCCCCCCCCGTTTCCCCTTTTTGGGGAAAAGGGCCGGAAAAAAAAGGGGTTTTTGGGTTTTTCCCATTTTTTCCCCGTTCCCCCCCCCCGGGAAAAAAAAACAAAGCCCTTTTTGAAGGGTTGGAGTTTTGGTTGGCAAAGCCCCCCAGGGAAAAACGAAGCCAAAACTGTTTGGAAAACCCAACCCCTTTTTTCCCCAAAAAAAATTTGTGGGGGAAAGGCGGGAAAAGAAAAAAAAAAAAAAAGGAAAAAAAAAAGTTGGGGGTTGGGGAAAAAAAAAAAAAAATCCCCCTCCAAATTTTTTTATCGCGCGGTTTTTTTTTCCCCCCCCTTTTTTTGGAAAAGGCACCGTCCCCCCGGAAACCGAACCCTGGTTTAAAAAAATTTTTTCCCCCAAAAAACAAGTTTTTTCCCTTTTTTTTTTTTTCACGGAAACGGGGGGGCCAAAAAACCCCCCCCCTTTGGCCCCCCCCCGAATTCCCCGCAGCCCACTCCCCCAAAGCCCCCACCCCCCCGCAAACCGGGGCCCCCCTTTCCTTTTCCCAAACAAAAAAAGAAGGGATTGCAAGTTTCCCCCCCCCCCGGTTTCCCCTTCCCCCCACCCGTGGGAAAAAAAAAAAAAAAAGCCGCGTTTTTTCCGCCCCCCCTGGGGGGAATTCCCTTGGGCCCCCAAAAATGGCCGTTTTCGCCTTTTTTTTCCCGCGGGAAAAAGCCGACCCCCCCCCCGTTTGAAAAATTTCCCGGCCCCGGTTGTTTTTTTTTTTCCGAAGGGAAAAAATTAAGGAAAAAATTCCCCCAAATTTTTGAAAAAAAAAAACTGCCCCCCCTTCCCCCAACGCAAAGCAAGGGGGGCCCCACCCTTTTTTTCAATTTTTTTTTTTTCTTTTTCAAAAAAAAAAAAACGAAAAATTTTCAAGCCCCCCCGTGCCCCCCTCCGGGGGATTTTTTATATGTGGCGACAGAGCACCAGACCAAAAACATAACGTGCTCGTTAATGAAGAGCTATTCAATTTTTTTTTTTGCCCGGGCGTTCCCCCCCCTTTTTTTTTCCCCTTCCGACGAAACCCCCCAAATTCCCCGGGGGAACCGGAAGGCCCTTTTTGGCCCCGGAAAAAAAAATTTCCATTCCGATGCCCCCGGGGCAAACCCAACCGCTTTTTTTCCACGGAAAAAATTGGGAAAAAAGGTTTTTTTTTTGGTGGGGGGGCCCCGGAACGAAAAAAAAACCGTCCCCCAAATTACTCCCTTTTTTTTTCTAAGTCGCTTTGAAAAATTTTTTTTATTTAAATAAAAACCAAAGAAATTTCCCTTTTAAACCAGAAAACCAATCCCAATTTTTTTTTTTTAAATGTTCCCCCCCCCCCATCCCCCGCCACAAAAGCAAAACCCCCGCCCCCCCGGGCCCCCGGGGCCCCTTTAAAAACAAACCCCGGCCCCCAAAAGAAAACCAAAATCATCGCGGGCTTCCGAAAGGGGCCTCCCCCCGAACCCCCATCCCCCCCCCCCGGCCCCAAAACGCCCAAAGGCCCCCCCCAAAATGTTTTTAACAAAACGGGCCCCCCCGGGTTTGGGGGGGTTGAAAAACTCGAAAAACGGGGGCTTGGGCCAAAAAAAAATTCCCCACCCCTTTGGATCCCTGGGGGGGAAAAAAATCCGGGGGTTCCCCGGGACCCCACCCCGGTTGATGAAAAAGGGCCGAAAATTTTTGAAACGGTTTTAAAACGCCCTTACCGAAATTTCACGGGGTTTTTTTTTTTGACCCCAATTTTGCCCCCCCCCCCCCACAAAGGGGACCCAAACCAAAAAAAAAACGAAACCACGGTTTTTCCCCCCCCCCTCCCAAAAGCCGGGACACGGGGCCCCGGCCGGGGCCAAATCCCCCCGGGGTCCCCCCCCCCCCCCCGAAAAAACCCAACAAAAAGAAACCGAAAAAAAACCCGCCCCCCCTCGCAAATGGTTTTTTTGGGCTTCCCAACCGTGCCCCCCCTTTTTTGCCACCGCGGGCCCCCCCGGGCCCCCAAAAAAAAAAATTTCCCGGAAAAAAAAAAAAAAATAATAACTACAAAAAAAAAACCCCCGGCTGGCGGTTTTTTTTGCACGGCCCGTTCCCCCCCCCGGGGGGGGGCCCCCCCTTCGGGGTCGTTCCCCCACGGCGGCCCCCCCCCTTCAAAAGGCCCCAAAAAAGGAAAACCTCCAAATCCCGCCGGGGCCCCCCCCCCGTCAAAAGCCCCCCGCCCCCGGGAACGGGTTGGCCCCCAAAAATTAAAAAAAAAACCCGGAAATTGAAAAATACGGGGGGGTTTCCCCCCCGAAAACGCGGGGGGGGGTTCCCCCCGGAAAAAACTCCCGAAAATTGGCCCAAAAAAACCTTTTTTTCCCAAAAGGGGTCGGTCGCGGGGGCCCACCCCCGGGGAAACCCCCAAAACAACGGGGATTTTCCAAAAACGAAAAAAAAACCCCCGAAACCCCCCCCCCCAAACGGAAATTTTTTTTCCCCCGAAAAAAAAAAAACCCCCCGACCCGGGTTTTAAAACAAAAGCCCGAAAAAAACGTCCGGGTCCCCCGCCCGAACCTTCGAGGAAACCCGCCCCCTCGGGTTCCCCTGCACCGGGGGGGGCCCCGGGGGGCGGGGGGGGGTTTGGGGGGGAAAGGTCCCCAAAAAAAACCCCCCCTAAAACATTGGAACCCGAAAAAAATGGTTCCCCGGGCCCGGGCCCAAAAAACGAAAAAAGGTCCCCCCCCCTCGGTTCCCCCTGGCCCCCCCCAAAAAACGAAAAAAAAAAAAACGGCAAATTCGTCCCCCGGGGAATTTTTTTAACTCCCCGGGCCCCAAAAAAAGTTTTCCCCCCCCCCATCAAGGAAAAAAACCGGCGGGCGCAACGCCACGGAATCCCCCAAATCGGAAGGGCGGCGGGGGGCCGGTTTTCCCAAACGGGTAAAAACCCCGGCCCGGGGGGGGTCCCCCCCCCCCCGAAACCAAAGAAAACCGGAAAAAGGCCCGGGTCCCCTTTTCCGAAAAAAGTGGGGGCGCTTGGGCAAAAAAGGTGGGGACCCCCCCGAAAATCGGAAAACCCCCGACCCCCCGGAAAGGCAAAAAACCGGGTCCCCGCCCCCCTCCTAACCCGTCCCCCCCCAAACGGCCCAAAAATTCCCCCACGGGGCCCAACGGGGCGGGGGGGGTCCCCCGCAATGGGAAAAAACGGGGTTTTTTCCCGCGGGGCCCGGCCCCCCCTCCCCGGGTTTCCCCCCCAAAAAAAGCCGGTTCCCCCCCGCCAAATTACAAATTCCGGACCCCAAAAACGCCAAAAAGAACCCCTAAACGGCCCCCCCGGCGGGGCGGGGTTTTTTGTCCAAAAAATGGACCCCACGAAAAGGACCAAAAACCGCCCCGGGAAAAAGGCAAAATTGAAAATTTCGCGGATCGTTGGGGGTTTTCCGCTTTTGGTTTTTTCTTTCCAATCCCCCCGCCCCCCCCCCCGAGGCCCCTTTCAAAAAAAAAAATTCCAAAGGGGACAAAAAACCGAAAAAGGGAGCCGGTTTTTTGTTGAAAAAAAAAAAAAAAAAAAAAAAAAAACAACCCCCGAAAGGGGGGCCCCCTTTCCAAAAAACGGGGCCGCGGTCGAAAATCCGCAATTTGGTTTTCCCCCCGGCCCCCTTTTTTTCCGGGGCGGGAAAAAATTGGAAAAACAAAATTTTGGGGGGGCCTTTTTTCAAACCCCAAATTAAAAAACCCCCAAGCCCCCCCCAAATCCCCCCGCCCCCCCCCGCCCGAACCGGGGTTGGGGGGGGAAAATTCCGGCCCCCGGCCCCCGGGTGGGGGGGTGGAATCCGCCGCAGGCCCCGGGGGGCCCCCAAACGGGCCCCCCCCGCCCCCTTCAACGTGGGGCCCGGCGGAAAAACGGCGGGGAAATTGCCCCGGGGGTTTTTTTTCTCCCGCGAAAAAAAGGGGGGGGGGCGGGGCCCAAACGTGGGGGTTGGGGGGAAAAAAAATGCTTGCCCCCAAGGCCAAAAAAAACCCGGGCGGGAAAAAATTTTGGGGGGCCCGTTTTTCTCCCGGGGGCCGGGCCCCAAAAAGGCAAAAAAAACGGGGAAAACTGGTTTCCCCCATCGGTCCCCGAAAGGGCGACCCCTTCCCCCCGCCCAGCCCCCCCCGGGCAGTTTGGGGGGCCGAAACAGGGGGGCCCCCCCCCCCCCCGGCCCGGGAAAAATCCGAAAACCCTTTTCCAAAGCCACCTGGCCCCCCCCGCCTTGCGCGGGGGGCCCCAAAAAGGGGTTTGCTCCAAAACAACGAATCGGCCCCCCCCCCCGGGGGACAAACCTTTTGGGAAAAAAAAAAAAAAAATCCTGGAGAACCAAAAAAAAAAGGAAATTCCCCCCAAGGGGAACATTGGGAAAAAAAAAAAATTTTCCCCCCCCCGACCCGCTTTTTCCGTGGGGTTTTTTTTTTTTGGGTGGGGGGGGCCTTTCGGGGTGGCCTTCACGGTCCCCCCAAACCCCCTCGCCCCCGATCCCTGGGGGCCCCGGAATTACGAAACCCCCGGCCAAATCAAAAAAAATTTTTTGGGCCTCGCCGATGGCCCCCCCCCGACTTTCCCCCCCGAAAAAACCGGCCCCCCACGAACAAAATCAAACCCACAACCCCTTCTTTTTTTTGGGGCCCTGAACGTTTTTTTTTTCCCTTTTACGGCAAACAATTTTGGCCCCGCCGTTGGAATTCGCCGGACGGGCCGGTTGTTTCAAATCGGCCCCCCGTCCCGCGCCCCCGGCGGTCCCCGCCGGGGGGGGTTCCCCCCGGAACAAAATTCGGGGGGGGGAAAGGGGGAAAAAACCTTTTTATTTTGGGGCCCGCCCCGGATGAAAACGGCGGGGCCCCCGGAGAAAAGCGGATCCCCCCGGTAAGCCCCCCCCGAAAACACGGGCCGGGGGGTTTTTCCGATTCCCGAGCCCGAAAAAAAGAATTTCACCCCCGGTTTTTTTTTTTTCAAAAAAAAAAAGGGGAAACCCCCTCCCCCGGGCCCGAAAAGATGGACTCCCAAAAGGGGGGGGGGTTGGCTTCCCCCTTGGGAACACCCCCCAAAAAAAAAAACAAACCTCCGGGAAAAACCCCACAAAAAAAGGTCGGCTTTGCCCTCCCAAAAAGGTTTTCCCCGAGAAATTTCGACCCCCGAAACCCCCCAAAAAATAAAAATCCGAATAAACCCCGACCCCGGCGGGCCCATCAGCCCCCCCGGACCCTCAAATTGGGGGGCCCCGGCCCGAAATGGCCCCCCCCCCCCCCTCCGGGCCCCCCCGAATCCCGGTTCCAATCATGGAAAAACCCCGGCGCCCCGGGAAACAAGAAAAAAAAACCGCCCCCAGCCCCCCGGAAAAAAAAAAAATTTTCCGACCGTTGTTAAAAAGCCGGGGGGGTGCGGAAAAAAAGCGGGTGGGAAAAAAAAATTCAATTTTGCCCCCTTCCCCCCCGGGTTTTCCCGATTTTTCGCAGTTCCCCCCCCGTTTTTCCCCCCCCGACCAAAGAAATTTATACCCGGTATTTTCAAAAAAAAAAAAAACAAACGAACATTTTGCCTCCCTCGGATAGCGAAAACCCCCCCGGGAATCGGAATTCGTTTCAAAAACAAAAAATCCCCCCAAAAAACCCCGTGGGGGCCGCCCCGGTCCTTTTTCCGATCCACCAACCAAAATTTTGCCCCTTCCGGGGAAAAAAAAAAATTTCCTTGGGCCCCCCTGCCTGCGGGGCCCAAACCCATCGCCGGGCCCGGGGGGGGGTCCCCTCCCCCGGTTTTTCCCCGGTCCGGGTTGTGGGTTTTGGGTTTCCCCGCCCCCCCCCCTTTTTCCCCCCGGTCCCCCCCCGGATTACGGAGGAAAAAAGGAAAAAAAAAACCCCGCGGAAAAACCCCAAAAACCCCGAACCCCTCCCCGGTTTTCGCCCAACGTTTTGGGGGGTTTTTTCCCGGATCGGGGGGGCCCCCCCCCGGAAAAGGTTTTTTGAAAAAAAAAAAAAAAAAAAAAAATTTCCCCGGTTGGAAAAATTCCCCCGAAAAGGGGGAAACCCGCCCGGGGTTTTTGAAAAAAAGTTTTTTTTTTTCGCCCGGGGAAAAAAAATTTTAAAAGGAAAAAATTCGAAATGGTGGGGGATTTTCCCCCGACCCCGCCCCCCAAGTTAAAAAGCCCCCAAATTTTTCCCCCGCCCGAACCGGCCCCGGGGGGGGGGTTTTTTTTGCCCCCGAAAAAACGGGGCCGGCCCCCCCCCCGCCCTAATTTGAAAAAAAATGTTGTTCCCCCCCCCGGGTAAACCCCCGGGAAATTTCCGAGCAAACGGAAAAAGGGTTTGGGGGGGTGGGGGGGGCCCGGGTCACGAAAATTGTTTTTTTTTCCCCCCCAAAGGGCCCGGAGGGCCAAAACACCGGGGCCCGGCTTGCCCCCGGCCCGAAGCGAAAAACCCCGGGAAGCCCACGCCCCCCGAAAAATTCCCCGGGTTTTTTTCCCCCCCGGGGAAAAAAAAAAAAAAATTGGGGCCCCCCTCCCCCTCCCCGCCCCGTGGGGGGGGCCCCCCCCCAAATAAACTTCCCGAACCCGGGCCGGCTCCCGGGGGCGGGGAACCCCCGTTTTCCCCGTGTTCCCCCCCCCCCCGTTTTTCCGAAAAGGAATGCCCCCGATTCCCCGGTTGAAAAATTCGCCCCCTTTCGGGACCCGGAAAAAACTCCCCTTTTCGCCCCCCCGGTTGGGGGGGCCCCCCCCCCCCCCCCCCCCTTTTTGGGGAAAAATTCAAAAATTCCCCAAATCAACCGTTCCCGAAGGTATTTCCCGCCAAACTGGGGGGGGTTTTTTGCCAAAAGCAAACGGGGGGCTTTTTTTTTTTTTTTTTTCCGAACCGGCCCCAAATCCCCGGGGTCCCAAAAAAATTCCGCCGAAAATTCTTCCGAAAAATTTCCCGTTGGCCAAAAAAGAGCCCAACGATTTTCCAAACGCCCCCTCCCCCTTTTTTTTGGGCAATAGCCCGAAAAGGGTTTGGGGGGGGGGGTTCCCCCGGCGAGCGGCCAATGGGTTATTGGTGGCCCCCCGCCCCCAAAAAACCCCCCGGAAAAAAATTCCCGCCGAAAGGCCCCCCCCGAAAATCCCCACTTTTGTTTCCGAATTTTTGGTGGGGGGAAAACCGAAAAAAGGGAAATTTTTGGAAAAAAAAAAAGTTTCCCGCCCCGGGGGCCCGGTTTTGCCCATCCCCCGAAGAAAAAAAACAAGGAAGGAAAAAAAAAAACTTCGGGCCCGCCCCCCCCCAAGGCGAAACCCCCCCCGGGCCAAAACGAACCAACGAAAAAATTGCCGATCCAAATTCCGGAAAAAAAAGAAACGGAAAAAAAAAAAATTTTTCCCAAGGCAAACGGGGCTTGGACGGAAAATTCATGGGGGCCCCGAAAAGATGAAAAAGCCCCATTTTCCGGGAAACGAAAAACGGGGGTCCGGGGTGAAAGGCCGGGGTTTTTTTTTTTTTTCCCCCAATTCCCCAAAAAACCAAGGGGTTTTTTTGGCCCCCCCCCCAAGGGTTTTTTTTTTTTTTAACCCGAAATTTGGGCGATTTGGAAAAAAAAGGCGCCGGGACAGAAAAAAACCGAAATTTCCCCCGGAAAAAAATTTTCGGGAAATTTTCCCCCCGACCCCTTTTTTCGTTGGGAAGCCCCAAAAAAACCCACGCCCTTTTGAAAAGCCCCCGGTTTTTTTTTCCGCCAATTCGGGATTTGTTCCGGGGTTTTTGGGAAAGAAAAAAAGACCCCTCCCGGGGAACGGTCCGGCCCGGTTTTTTTTCCGCGGTAAATCGGAAAAACCATTAAAAAACCCCTGCCCGGGGAACCCCAAAAAATTTTTCGGGCCCCCCCCGAGGGGTTTTTTTTCGTCCCCCGGAAATTGTTTCCCCCAAAAGCCAACTCCCCCCCCCGGTTGCCCCACGGGGGGTTCCGAGTTTCAACAACGAGGGTTTTTTTTCCCCAATAATCCCCGCCCCAAAATCGGGGGTCCCTTCCCCCTTTGGTTTTTTTCCCCACCCCGAAAACCGCCCCTTTTTCTTCCCCCCTTTTGCCCCCGGCCCCCCCCAAAAGTGGGGGGGGGCGGGGGGGGGGGGTTGCTTTTTCCAACGGCCCCGGGGGGGAGGGGGGGCCCCCGAATTTGAATCGGGCAACCGGTTACAAGGAAAATCGTGGGGGGGGGTTAAAAAAAAATCCGGAAAAATTCCGAACCGCCCCCCGCCGGGTTTTTTGGGGGAAAAAACGGAAATTTCCGAAAAGGCCCCCCCCAATTTTTTCCCCATACCCGAAAAGGGGGGGTGGAAAAATTTTCCCCCCCCCGAAAAAAAAATTCCATTCCGGTCCCAACGGTTTTCGGGTTTTTTTTGTAAAAAACCGCCAAAAAAAAACCCCGAATCAAAACCCAAAAACCCAAACAA
>Ga0163217_1083611_pt1 | contig 17178 bp, 10 predicted proteins | sample SynspAceP_FD_185933 | JGI IMG/M metagenome (GOLD analysis project Ga0163217, IMG submission 185933) | Saline lake microbial communities from Ace Lake in Antarctica - Synechococcus sp. Ace-P (PacBio error correction) | ecosystem: Environmental > Aquatic > Non-marine Saline and Alkaline > Saline ...
TAAAGGGGGGAGGGAAAGAAAAATTTCCCCCTTATTCCAGGGGGATTTCCAACCACCCTGGCAAAGCCCCCCCCTGGGAAGGCAGCCAGGGGTTCCCGCGTCCGCCGGCTCAAATAACCAGGGCCCCCCAGCCAGCCTGTTTTCTGGCGGTGAACTTGCTCGGGCCAGAAGATCAACACCACCGCGGAGGGCGCGTCCTGGAAGACCTGGGCCGCAAACCCCAGGCCCGACTTTTTTGAAGAACGCCTGAATCGTTGAATCCTTGCTGAGCTCAGGCGAAACCCAGCGGCGCGCCACGGCTAGGGGGGGGGGGGGGGGGGGGGGGGGGGGGGGGGGGGGGTTGCTGCCAAAGATAGCGACGGGCCGGCTCGAGCGCAACCACAGGCCGCTGGCCTGCCCGTCATCGCTCCTCACTGATCAGCTCTTCCTGGACAGGCGGGGCCAGCAGCCCCCAATCCTCTTCTGATTCCGCCGTGGCCCAGGGCATCGGCCAGGCCGGCGCAGATAGCCGCTGCGCTGTCCAGGGCCAGAAGCAACCTGGGCGCCACCTCGAGCGACAATCGGTGGGACGGCCTGCCGGCGTTGCAGTTTGTTCAAGCGACCGCAGGGGCACGAGCGTCACGCGACGGCCAGCAGCAGCGTCGCCGCGGCAGGTTGACCCTTCGCACCGCTTCCATGCGCGGAGCTGCTGCTGGGCCAGACTCCAGGCGGGGTCGCCCCTGCTCTGCACGTCGTCCTGTGAGCTGCCGCATCGAGGCCCGCCATCGCCCCAACCCAGGCGGTGCGATTGGCGGATCCGAACAGCACGCAGGCACTGGCCGCAGCCCCATCGCGTCCCGCCGGCCCGACTCCTGCGGGTGCCCTCGGCGCTGGCCGGCAGGTCCGGTGCCAAAGACCCAGGCCCACATCCGGAGCGGTCGACCCCATGCCGAAGGCGACCGTGGCCACCAGCACGGCCGGGGGTGCCTGCTGAAAATGCTCCAGGGCCAGCAGCGGCCTCCCTCCGGATCCATACCGGCGTGATAGCGATGGCCGCCCCAGCCGCCGAGGAGCCGGGCGGCCCAGGCCTCCACCCAGACGCCCGCGTGCGCGCGTAGTATCAGCACCGCCCCCTGGCGGCGGCCACCGGCCTCAAGCACCCGCCGGCAGCGGCTCGGCGGCCGCCGGCGCATGGCGTAGCAGAGGTTGGGCGACGGGCCGAGCGCCACCTGGATCAGGGCCGGCGCAACTGCAGCAAGGCGAATGAATGTCGCCGCACCCGCGGGCGCCGTGGCGCTCAGGCCACCAGCGGCACGCCAGGGCAGAGGGCGCGCACTCTCCCCCAGCCGGCGGTACTCGGGCCGGAATCATGGCCCAGCCCTATGCAGTGGCCTCATCCCACGGGCCAGAGGCCACCAGGCTGCCCTGCTCCAGCACTCTGCCACAGCCCGGCGGTGGCCCTCGGCGCGCAGGCCCGCCTCCGGAGCTGAGTAGAGCAGCCGCAGGCCATTGGCCCCGCATCTGCGTGCAAAAGGCGGTGGCGCGAGGCGTGTCGAGGCCGCGTGCAGGCAGGGCCGCCGGATCCCGCGCGCCGCAACTGGCTCACCTGGTCCTGCATCAGCGCCACCAAGGGGCGAGATCACCACACCAGCCCCTGGCGCACCAGGCCGGCAACTGAAACAGAGCGACTTGCCACCCGCCGGTGGGCAGCACCGCAGGCAGTCACGGCCGCCACAAAAAAGGGCCTCTAACCACCGGCCGCTGGCCCCGGCCGAAAGTCACTCCAGCCGAACTGGCTCTCGAGGACGGTCCGAGGTGCTGTCGCAGACCTGGTTTCTCGAAGTGGATCCGGTGCATCCCACCCCCAGATCTGGTTGTGTGGGCCACGTAAGCGACGCAAGATCTGCTCAGCTCGCCGGGAAGGCCAGCACCAGCCCGTGCTGGGCGGCAAAGCTTCGCGGGGGCGGCCCACCACGATGCGGTGGCCAAAGCCACCGGTGTGGCGCCGGCGGGCAGCGCAAGGCAAGCCGCAGCCAGCCCCCCGATTGATCAACACCCAGACCCGCTCCGGCCTTCAACCCCGGGCCTCAACTGCAGGAGATCATCGTGGCGCTAACCGGTGAGGCCAGTCAGATGAAGCGCAAGGCCGGCTGGCACGGCGCAGGGCACTCAGCCCGGCCAGCAGCGGCCGCAGCGTGTGCGCGGCGCCCCAGGGGAAAAGCGTCCCCAGGCATGGCCTCGCGGCATGCCGGGTTCAGTGCCACCAGCGAGGCCCATCGTGCCGTAATAAAGGCAGGCCGCACCCGGCCAGCAGGAACAGGAGCCAGCAGGGCCAGGGCCACGGGCCTCGGTCGCCGCCGAGCAACATGCAGGGCCCGGGGGGTGTCATGGGCTTGTTCAAGCAGGTTTTTGAGCTGGCAGCGGTTGATCGCCGGCCGTACCAACCAGCAAACCTCCTCAACCCTGGCGCGGAAGCCGGCCTTATCCAGGGGCGGAGGGGGGCTCGGGCAGGGCCGGCAGCCGCACGAGTGCCGCAACTGCCTGGCGCCGACCCAGCCGAGGATCGCCAGGCCAGGGGTAGTTCATCGGCCGTCGAACAGCTCGCTCTGGAGCAGGGGCGGGCGTCGGCGCAAGAGCTCGCCGACGAATCCAGCGTCCGGGCCGCTCCGACGCGCACCACCGCCCGGAAACTCCCGCCAGAAGTCGTCGGTACCCATCGGCACATCCAGCCGCCGCCATCACCCCGGCGGCAAATCCAGTGCGCGCCAACGCGCAGCCAGATAGGCCCGCACGCCCGGGTTGGCCGTGGTTGAAGCTGGCAGGGCGGATCGTTTCCAACAGCAAGATGTCAGCCACAAGAGCCGCTCTTTGGGCAGGCAGCGCCACCGCCACCACCACGGCCACGCCGTAGGGGTTCAGTGGCCGTGCTCCACGTGGGAACCAATCCACATAGGGCAGAGCGGCCCCGTTCTCGAGCAGGTGATGGAAGGCCCAGAAGCCGCGGCCGCAGGGTTGAAGACGCCATCGAGGATCAGGCGCATGCCGCGGCGATGGCAAGCTCCGCCACCAGAGCGGCCAGGGCGCCGTGCCCCCAGCAGCGGGGTCCCCACCTGGAAATACTCGAAGTGTGATAGCGGTGGGTTGGCGCTGTAGGGCGAAGAAACCGGATTGAGATAGAGGCAGGTGGCGCCAAGATTCCTGGAGATCGTCGAGCGCCTCGATCACGCCGTAGAGATCACCGCCTTGAAAAACCCCTGGCGGCCGGTCCTCCCCCCACGGCTGCAGGCCAGCCCTGCTGGGCCGCCACCTTGCGCTCGGCGAAAGCGGTCGGGGAGATCTGCACGATCACGGCAGATCGACCACCCCAGTCAGGGCGGCTGGCGGGGTGGCTTGGCGGGGCGGTAGCCCCGTGTCGTCGTTCGTGTCAAAACGCCGCTCGACCAGCCTGAACATGCGCTCAACAGCGCTAGCACGGACAAAGACGAGCCCATGGCCCCAACGACGCCTCCTTCTGACGCTCGACCAGGGCCAACCAGCTCGAGGCCTCCTCCCACCGCCGCGGCCAGAGGCTGCTCAAGTCCGCAGGCGCTCCCCTGAGCTGCGGCAACCCCGCCGAACAGGCTGGGTCCGAGCAGGACGTGCGAAGAGAAATCTGGGCCAGCCAGCTGCAGGCCCTCACAAGCCCGGAGGCAGGCGATCACGTGCCCACCCCGGAGCACCCGGCCGCGCGACCTGACTGGCGGCCGGTCGGCAAGAGCTTCGACAGACGGCCTACAAGTCGTCTGCAGCGGGAGGCCACGTCGCATCCAGGTGGCCGATGGTGTCTTTTCAGTAGGGGACCGCGCTCTATTCCCCACCGCCTGCAAGCGTGGCCCGCACTTCTCGCGGTGGGGATGGAGATCCGCCGTGGGGCGGTCGATGCGGCCACCATCTGGGGGCGTGTCTCCGGCGCAGCCCGCCGGGTCATCCGCGGATCGCTGGTAGGACGGGGCTGCGGACGCCATGCCGGGCCCGGCCTCTTGCGCCGGACTGATGGGAAACTCAACGGCCTGAGAGCCGGGTGGTGCGGGGCCGCACCTGGGCTGCTGCCGAGGATTGCCATCCCCACTCAGGCTGCAGAGTCCGAACGTACACTCCCATCACGTCGTCTCTCATTATTAGTCTGTGTCTTCACACACGCACACTGGTGCGTTGCGCGCAGCGCCCAGGCGCCGCTCGCCACTCCGCGCTCGAGCGCACCCCCCTCGCCTCCCTGCCGGCCGCTCCCCCCTTTTTTTGGCGCACCGTCTCGTATATCCTAGCTCATGAAGGCTGACTCACTGGCCGCCCTCACCCGGCGGCGTAGAGTGAGCACGACCGCAGCACCCTCAGAGACCGCCACCCCAGTCAGATGAGCCGCGAGGAGCGGTAGCCGGACTGCGGATCCGCACAGCTGCGGCTGCGTGAATAACTTCTGCGCGTGGGCGGCCGCGGATGTTCTAGCCCCCGTCACCCTACGCATGACACTAAGCACGAGGCCGCAACCGACCCTCAGCTGGCGAGATCGTGCCGCAGTGTCTCCGATCCGGCATGCTCGGCCAATCAACAGGGGACACCCGCGGACTCGTATCAGCGCGCATCGCGTTCGGAAGGATGAAGGCATGAGCGCGGTGGAAGCGACGCAGTGAGACACGACCACCGGTGTTACGCAACGATGCGTCGCACACCACGCACGCAGAACACGGCGTACAGTCGCGGCGTCGGCGCCAGTATGCGGGATACCTACGCACGTGTTAGGTGTTCGCCGAGGCGCCCCCGAGAGACTCGCGAGCCGACGCCCTAGACCCTGACGCAGGTAGCCAGGCGATGCGGTATCCGCACCCATCGCGGAGATTCGGGGACTGGCGTTAGCAGCGCTCGCGAGATCTGAGTACGCCCCGCGCCATAAGCCAACTACTCTCCGTGCCGGAAAGATTCAGGCAGTGAGTGCCTGGCGGCAACAGCTCCGCCGGCAGCGGCAGGTGCCCGCGCACCCTAGGTTACCACTGTCTCTTCACATGCGGGGCGCACCGACACATGATGTCTAGACCCGACCCGCGGCCTGCTGAGTACGGCAATCTACCCGCGACACCGGGGCGGCGGCCCATCGCCCGGGCCACCCTCGAGAAGCATCGCCTGGCCGTGGCCGTTTACAGTGACCCTGGTGGAGCTTTGGTCCACGAAAGCCCTGGAGCTCCGCTGAAGGGCTGGCCCCATGGCCGGCGCCGCCGCCGCCGATGGGCTGCTGCAGGCCAGGCCGACCAGCTGCGGCCTGGGAGGTGCCCGCCGCGCCGATCTCGAGAGCACCAGCCGGGCGTGGCCGTACTGCTCGCCGCCGGACTCGATGCCGGTTTGGTGGGCCTGGCTTGAGGCCCTGGGCGACCATCCCGGCGACCAGCCGCCAGAAGCGCGGCTTCTTCAACCAAGCTCTCAGCCGAAGACGACCCGCCAGGCGGTGGCTGAACGCGCTGCTGGGAAGGCGGTGCGTCGCAGTTTTGGCCTGGTATGCGCAACCCCTGAAGGAGAGGCCAGAGCGCCCAAGAACCGCACCTCCGCCAGAGAATCCTTGCGCCGATGCCAAACGGATGTCTTCTCCTGGCCCCAACCATTCAGAGCCCCCAGTCACGGCCCTGACCAGAACCCTGGCCCACGACCCGGACAAGGTCTTCGATCTTGCTGGTGATGGCGCCGGCGCCACGGCGCCCACCCATCGGCCTTGGAGGCCGTGCGCCGACGGCCTCTCGGTGGTGCTGGTGGAGGGCAGTGACATCGCCATCGGGCACACCAGCAGCCGCAGCAACCAAGTTTGGCTGCATGGCGGCGTGTGCGGCTGTATTTGAGCGTTGGCGTCCAAAACCTTTGATCTGCGCCAGCTGGCACGCTGGTGCGCGGGAGAGCTCTTGGTGGCGAGGCGGCCCGGACTGGCTGGCAGGCCGTGCCGTTCCTGGCCAGTCCCCTGAGCTGGCTGGCTGCCCACTTCCGCGATACCCCGGCTGGCCGACACGAGGCGTACTAACGCCGCGAGCGCGGCCTGTACGGTGCCTATCGACCTGTGCTGGCCGGAGTGCCGGCGAGCGCATCAGCGCCAGCCGCTGGCCTCTTCATAAGGCGCCAGGCAGGATGAGGACCCTCCAGAATGGCCGAGCTGGGCCCTTGGCCGACGCGGGACGTCGCCTACGCCGATGCCCCGCTTCGACGACGCCCGCCTCAACCTCGATACGCGCCGCAGCGGCGCCCTCGCCAGGCGCCGCTGTACACACCGCAAGCGTCCCTGGTGGAGCTGCTGCGCGACGGCCAGGGGCCAGCTGAATGGGGCCGTGATACGCAGCGGAGGCGGAGGCGGCAGGCAGCGCTGGCGCGCCGGGTGGTGGTGAACGCCAACGGCATCGGCGCCGACGCCTGCGCCGCATGGCCAGGCCGATCTTGGCCGCCAGGCTGCAGGTGAGCCGCGGCATTGCACGTGGTGCTTCGACGACGACCTCTGCCCCGGCGGCCTGGCCTGCTGGTGCCCGCCAACGACGACGGTCGGGTGGCTGTTATCATAGCTGCCTCTTCGCCGCACGCTGGTGGGCACCACCGACACGCCCCTGCCCCCTGGGCCCGACAGCCCGGAGCGGCCCGCCGCCACGAAAGAGGCCTACTTGCTCGACTACGTGCTAGCCGCTGGTTCCCCTCAGATACTCACGCCAGGTGAGGCAGCCGCTGGCGCGGCGGCCGCCCGCTGTTGCTGAGCCCGATAACAGCGGCGAAGCGGCGCCGGCACGGCGCGCGGGTGTGCGGGAGCACGCGGTTGGAGCGGCTCAAGCTGCGGTCCTGACAAGCGTGATGGCGCAATGGACCACCTCCGCAGCATGTGGCCATCGCGCCTGGCCGTGGTGCCGAGGCAGCTCGGCCGGCCTTGGGTGAGCCTGTCGCCGGAGCGATCCCTGGGGTGCGCCATGCGACCCCCGGCCGCAGCGCGCCGAGCTGGGCCGCCCTGGCCACAAAGCTCAGCAAGAGCTGGGAGGCCCACTGGCGCCCACCTGATCGCCGCCATGGGCGGAGCCCCCGCGGTGCTCCGCCTGCGCCGCCGATCCAGCGAAGCGCACCCCTCACGACGTGGATCCCCTGACCGCGGAGGTGCGCCACTGGGCCCGCCATGAGTGGGCCGGCAACCCTGGAGGATGTGCTGGCCCGCGCTGCGGCCTGCCTTTGTCGATCAGGCGAGGCCGAGCCGGCTGGAGGGCACGGTGGGCATCTGCTCGAGCAGAAGCCGCCGCCGGCCTACTCGCTCACCAGCCACCAGAAGAACTCCATTAGGCGGCAGTAGACGAACCACTCCGGGCTCGCCCGGGGCAAAACACCCTCTACAACCCCAGAGGCGTTTCGCGCATGCCGATGGCCCTGCCACTGGCTTGAGGTCGAGCCGGGTGGAGGCGCCCGTAGGCCGGAGAGGTTTGGCGGCCACGATCACCGACGCCGACCCGGGTTTCCTCGCCACCTCGGGCTGGCGCAGCCCCCCCCCCCCCCCCCCCCCCCCCCACGCCTCCACTGGCAGGAAACGGGCGTAAGCAGAGCCACGCTGGGTGGCCGCTCTCGTCATCCACATGTCGCCGTAGCGAGGGCCGGTAGCAACCGCGACTGGTGAGCATGCCGGTGGTGCCAGTTTGAGCAGGGAGCCCGAGAGCTGCTGCTTTGACCTCCACGTTGACCACGGCGATAATCAAAACCGGGTGAAAGGTGATCGGCGGCAGCACAGCAAGAGGGTCCTGGAGCGCATGGGATGTAACCACCGCTGGTGGGCCGGCTCCAGCCCATCGTTGCGGTTTGGTCGCGGTCGCGCAGTCCCCGCGCCAGTTCGCCCATGCCCAGTCTCATCGGCCGTAAACAGAGAGCGAGGGCAGGTTCCCGGGCAGGCTGTAGATGGGCATGCTACATGGTGTTGGGCCTGGCATCGCCCATGAGCACGGGGCCAGCCCGTTTCAGTTGCCCAGTTCAGCCAAGGTGGTCCCACGTGCGTCGGGGAAAGCCGCATTGAGGAATGGCCCTCACCACGCACCCGGCATCGGGCACACAGGAGACCATCCCCCGAGCCAGAAGCTCAATCGTGGTTTGCGCAGCCGGGCAGGGCCAGCGGCAGCCCGCACCATCTCCTGGCAAATGGGGAGGCAATCGCGCAGGGCAAATGCACGGCTGACGGCCATTGGCCACGGCCCAGGTCGAAACAGTTGGGCCGTGCAGGACCGCGCGAATGTCACTATCGGCAAATGCAGATTCACAATGATGGCCAGCGTCGGGCATGAGTCACGGGCGCGCGACTCCATCGACGCGGCTGGATGCCCTCGGCCAAACAGCAGCCACATCCCGCCGCTGCCTCCACCCGGGCCGCTCACCAGCCGCAGGAACGGCGTTGAACTGAGGGCAGGCCCTCGCAGCGGCTGCCATCCGCCTCGACAGGAAGGCGCACAGGGGGGGGGGGGGGGCGGGGGGGGGGCGGCATCGAGGCGAAAGCTCCGTCGCCCCCATGTCCGCAAGCAGAAGCGTCCACCTTCAGCATACTCCTCCTGCACCTCCGGAATTTGGCGTAAGTTTGAGATCGGGCTGGTGGCGCGAGGAAACAGGGGCCAGGTAGAACTGGCCCGCCAACCTCGTTTTCCAATTCCCTATGTTCTCTGCAGCATTCGGCTGAGTGCGGGAACAGCACGGCGCATCGGGCATATGGCCCGGCTCGTGCGTGCGAGAGTTGCGACGCGCAGTACGTAAAGAGAGTTCGGACGTGACGTCGTCGGGACGAGCACAGGGCGCCAGCCAGCACATCGGCAAGGCTAGCAGTCATGCTGAAACCAGACAAGAGCGACTCGGCGTCTGGGGGTGTGCCTTTCAGACGCATAGCGAGGGTCCGAGGATCGAGCAATGCGAGTAGCTGTTGATGTCGCGTCGCGCCCATCTCGCCATCGCGCAAGGCCCCACGTAGCCGAGCAAAGTATGGAGACCCAGGGTGAAGTCGCGATTTGGCAAGGCGAGCGTGCCGGCGTTTCTGACGGCTTGCACCACGGCAGCGGAGCGGGGATAAGAATCTTGGTCCGTCTAGTTCTCCTAGATCGATTCGCACGGCGCGACCTCACCCCCAGTGTAAGCAGCGAAAGTTTTCTGATGCGGTCTTGACTCATACTCGGCACTGTCAGATGGCACCCGAGAAGCCACCTCATTTGGGGGGAGAGACGCTGGTCGCTGCATCAGATGGAATGGCGCGCGTGCGCAGAGCATCTGCGACTAGAAGACGTCACGGGGCTATATCCCGACCGAGCGCAGATTGTGTCGCGACTATCGAGTGGACCTCGAGTCGCAGGTAGTCTGATCTCTGGCGGGCGCATGATCACTAGAGAGCACTTGTATAATTGCCTTGATGGTTATGAGTCAACTCGTGCGGCAGTGCCGATATAGTGACGCCACGTGCTCTATTCCCGCTGTCTGGCGCTCCTCGACGCGGCACTATGGCGAGCGTGAGAGGATCGAGACCGGCGAGCTCGCTCCACATCACGCGCACACCGCACGCCGACTACTCGCCGGGCGGTATCCGCGGCTGTGTCGAGCTGGCACTGTCGGGCGCACCGGCTATGGGCCCGGAGCCACCGAACCTGCAGTCCACTTCCTCGTGCGACACGCTCAGAGCAGGTGCTTTCAGAGTGCGCGACGCGCGCACGGCCTCCGAGCGTGAATCCTCTGACCCTCCTGGCGTTCTTGGGAGCACAGTTTGACTCACCACCGCGGAGAGCGTTATCTCTGGAGCTACGCCTGAGCATTATTATCAAGGGCTGGCCGCCGCCGTTCGTTGGCGCTCACGCAGCGGAGCAGCTGGCGCAGAGCAACCTCTGGCCTGGCAGGCACGACGCGAGAGAGCGGATGATACGCCGAGCGATTCGCGCGATGCGAGGTCGCTAGTTCCGCCACTTTCGAAGCCTCGAACTGGGAATGGAACGAGTGTGAGCGGGCCAGTTTCTACTGGCAACCGGTTTCCTGGCGCACCACGCCGATCGTCAACTAGCGCCAATCGAGGTCAGGAGGGAAAGATGCTGAAAGGTGGTCGAACTTCCTGTCTTGGACATGGGGCCCGAACGGGCTTCCCGCCTCGGAATTGCCGGTGGCCTCCTGTTCGCAGGGTGAGGGCAGCGGCTGGCGGAGGGCCTGCCGGAAACGTCACGCTACCGTGCGGCGGTTTGAGGGGCCCGGGTGGAGGCCAGCGGGCGGGATGTGCCCTGCTGTTGCCGGGGAGGGGGACGATCCAGCCGGTCGATGAGTCCGGCGCCCTAACCGTGGCCACGTGAACTGCATGCCGCCCTTCGACTTCGGCCCTCATCGGCCCTACCTGTTCCGCGGCCGGTGGCCAAATTGGGCCGCAGCGGATGCCTGGCCCGCCCGGATTGCCTCACCCAATTGGCCCCCAGGAGATGGGGTGCCTGGCTGGGCCGGGGCCTGGCCCCTGCGTGCCGCCAAAACCACGAATGAGCTCTGGCTCGGGAATGGTACGCTTTGTTGCGCGCGAGATGCGGTTTGGTGCTGGCCATTCCGTCAATGCTTTCCCGACGCACGTGACCACTGGGCTGAACTGGGAATGCCAACCCGGGCGGCTTGGGGCCCCCCCTGCTCAATGCGAATGCCAGGCCCAACACCCTGCTACATGCCCCCTCATCTACAAGCCTGCCCGGGCCTGCCCTGCCCTCTATTACGGCGATGAACCTGGGGCAATGGGCGAAACTGGCCCCGGGGACTGCGCGGCCGGCGAACCCCAAAACCGGCACCACCCGGATGGCACTGGAGCCGGGCCCCCAACGGTGGTTTTTCTCCAGCGCTCCCAGAACCCGCCTTTGCTGGTGCTGCCGCGATCACCGTCACCGGTTTTGATTAACCGCCGTGGTCAACGTGGAGGTGCAGCAGCAGCTCTTCGGGCCTCCCTGCTCAACCTGCACAACCGCATGCTCACCCAGTCGCCGGGGTTGCTACCGGCCCCTGCGCTACGGCGACATGGTGAGATTGAATCGAGAGCGGCCAACCCAGCGTGCTTCTGCTACGCCCGTTCCTGCCAGGCAAGCGCAGCGAGGGCGAGGAAACCCTGTCGGCGATTGACGTGATCGTGGCGCCAACCTCTCCGGCACGGGCGCCTCCACCGGCTCGACCTCAAGCCAGTGGCAGGGGCCATCGCATGCGCGAAACGCTGCTGGTTGTGAGTTTGCCCCGGCGAGCCCGAGTGGTTTTCGTCCTACCTGCCGCGCCTATGGTTCTTCTGGTGCTGTGGGGAGCGAGTAGGCCGCGGCGGCTTCCTGCTCGAGCAGATCGCCCACCGTGCCCCCTCCAGCCGGTCGGCCTCGGCCTGATCGACAAAGGGGCCAGCGGCAGGGGCGGGCCAGCAGCATCCTCCGGTTGCCGGGCCACTCATGGCGGGCCCATGTGGCGCAACGCTCCGCGGCGGTCAGTGGGGGAATCACCCGTCGCTGAGGGGGGGTTGCGCTCGCTGGCATCCGGGCGGCGCAGGCGAGCACCGCGGGGGGCCTCCAGGCCATGGCTGGGCGATCAGGTGGCCGCCCAAGATGGGCCTCCCCCAGCTCGTTGCCTGAGCTTGTTGGTGGGCCAGGGCGGCCAGCCCTCGGCGCGGCGCGCTGCGGGGCCGGTCGCCTGGCGGCCACCCAGGATCGCTCGCGGCGACAGGCCTCCCCAAGGGCCGGCCGAGCTGCCTCGGCCACGCACGCCCAGGGCGTCGATGGCCATGCCCTGCGGCAGGTGGTTCACTTGACCCGGCCATCACGCTGATCATGACGCGCAGCTGTAGCCGCTTTCCAACGGCGTTGTCCCGCACCACCCGCGCCCGGTGGCCGGGGCGGCCCGCCTTCCGCCGCTCGTTTCGGGCAGCCAAACAGCGGGCGGTGCGCCCGGGGGCCGCGGCTGCTCACCTGGCGTGGAGTATCTGGAGGGGAACCAGCGCTGGGCACGTAGTCGAGCAGTAGGCCGTCTGTCGTTGGCGGCGGGGCCCGCTCGGCTTCGGCCAGGGGGCAGGCGGTGTCGGTGGTGCCCACCAGCGTGCGGCGCGAACGAAGGGCAGCAATGAAACAGGCACCCGACGTCGTCCGTGCGGGCACAGCAGGCCAGGCCGCCGGGGGCAGAGGTCTCGTCGTCGAGCACCACTGCATGCCGGCGGCTCAACCTGCAGCCTGGGCGGCAGATTCGGCCTGGGGCCAATGCGGCCGGCAGGGCGTCGGGCGCCGATGCGGTGGCCGTTCACGCAAACCCGGGCGCGCAAGCCGCTGCCCTGGCGCCATCCGGCTCCGCTGCGATCAACGGGCTCCATTCAAGCTGGCCCTGGGCCGTCGCGCAGCAGCTCCAGCCACGGCGCATGGGCGGGTGTGTACAGCGCGGCCGGCGAGGGGCGGCGCTGGCGGCGATCCAGCAGGTTTTTGAGGGCGGGGCGTCGTCGAAGGCGGGCCATCGGGCGTAGCCGAACGCCGGCCGGTGGCAAGGCGCCTAGCTCGGGTCCATCTGGCGCTCACCTCCTGGCGGCGGAGAGGCAGCGGCCGTGCCGGGCGCTGATGCGCCGCCGGCCGGCCAGCAGGTCGTAGACCGCCAGGCCGGCGCCGTAGTAGGGCGGTGGCCAGCGGTTTGCCCGGGTGGGCAGCCAGCAGCTCCCCAGGGGCTGGCCAAGGAAACGGCAAACGGCCCTCAGCCAGTGGGCCGCGCTCCGCCAGAGCTTCGCGCACCAAGCTGCAGCTTGGCGCAGATTCAAGAGGTTTTGACGCAGCTCCAAAATAGCGCACGCCCGCAGCAGCAACCTTGGTGCTGGGCGGGCTGCTGGTTGCCCACCGAAGGCGATGTCACTGCCTCGACCAGCACCACCGAAAGGCCCGCACGGCCTCCCTAAGGCGATGGTGGGCGCCGGGTGGCGCCCACGCGCGATCACCAGCAGATCGAAGACCTTGTCCGGGGTCGTGGCAAGGGTTCTGGTCAGGGCCGGACTGGGCCTGAAATGGTTGCGGGGGCCCAGGAGAATGACATTCCGTTGGCGATCGGCAAGGATTTCTGCGGAGGGTGCGGTCTGGGCGTGCTCTGGGCCTCTCCTCAGGGTTCGCAATCCAGGCCCCAAACTTGCGACGCACCGCCTCCCGCCAAGCGGGCTTCCCCGCCCACCGCTGGCGTTCGTCCTTCGCTGAGGCTTTGGTTGAGAAGCCGGCTTGGCGCTGGTGTCGGCCGGGGATGGTCCGCCCCAGGCCTCAAGGCAGGCACAAACCGGCATCGAGGGCGGCGACGCCCCGGGCTGTGCTCTCGAGATCGGCCGCGGCGGCGCACCTCCAGGCCGCAGCTGTCCGGCCGTGGAGCCTGCAGCAGCCATCGGCGGCACGGACGGCGCCGCCCATCGGTGGGCCAGGCTCCTTCAGCGGAGCTCCCCAGGGCTTGGCAAAGATGGCGGTGCGCCAGCTCAACCAGGGTGGCCACGGCCAGGCGCGATGCTCTCGGAGGGTGGCCCCGGGCGATGGCGCCGCCGCCGGTGTCGCGGGTGATGCGATTCAAGCAGGCCGCGGGCCGTGGGGATCCCAGTGGGGCGGTTCCCAGCCTGTGAAGGCCGGGTACCAGCATCAGGCCGCTGCGGCGGGAGCTGTTGCGCGCCAGCAGGCCATCGATCTCGCGGAACTCCTCGATCAGGCCCAGCCCGTCCACGCAAGCCCACTTGCGATGGCGGTGCCGGCATTGGAGCACGTCAGGCAAGTAGGTGGCCGGAGCCGTCGCGCCCGCACAGCCGTAGGTTGACTCCCAGCAGGCCCCCGTCGCTGCGCACGATGCTGCTGCCGGGTGTTTGAGATCACCAGAAGCGCCGGTTGCCGTCAGGTTGCATTTGGCTTCACCCCGGCCTGCAGCGCAGTTCTGACCCAGGGTGGCGGCCTGTTGATCGCCGAGCAATGGCCGGCGGATCGGCACACGGCGAAGGGGCAGCTCCGCAAGTGATGGCGCCGAGTCGGCGTGGCAGGGCGCAGCTGCGGCCAGGAGGCCGGCACGCCGAAGGCGGTCAACAGGAGTTTCCGGATTACCAAACTGATCCCCGCTTCGCAAGTCCATCAGCAGGGTTGCGGCTGGCGTTGCTGGCGGTCGGTTTGGGCATGCACCTGGCCGCCGGTGAGGCGCCAGAGCAGCCAGCTTGTTTGACGGGTGCCAAAGCAGAGGCCCCGGCCGCGCAGCGGCCGCCGCCTCGGCTGCTCGCGCAGCAGCCAGACGATCTTGTCTGCGCTGAACATAGGTCCAGCAGCAGGCCGGGTGCGGTCCGCACCAACGGCTGCCAGGCCCGATGTGCCGTTTCCCAAGTCGGCGCAGAGGCCGGCGTGCGGCGTCTGCCAAAGACCGATCGCCCGGCCAGCAGTGCCCCGCTGCCGGCGATGCCCAGAGCAGGGGTTGGTTCCTCACCGCTGCGTGAGTGCCGCAGGCCGGGCCACGGCGCGGCGTTGCTCGGGCTGAATTCGCCAGGGCGTATGGAAGGGCCCCGCCAGCTGGCTGGCCCAGCTCCTCTTCGCCGTTCCTCTCCGACCAGCCCCGTCGGCGGGTGCCGGCAAGCTTCGAGGGGGCGGCTGCGGCTGAAGCAGCCTCTCGGCCTGGCGGCGGGTGTGGAGGGAGGCCTCGAGCTGGTGTAGCCGCTGGTCGAGCGTCAGAAGGAAGGGCGTCGTTGGGCATGGGGTTTTTCTTCCGGTTTTTGTCCCGTTGCTAGCGCTGTTGCAGCGGCATGTTTCAGGCTGTCGATGCGGGTTGACACGAAACAGACGACACGCGCTAGCCGCCCGCCAGCCCCCGCCAGCTCGCCCTGACTGGGTGGTCCGATGCCCGTGATCGCTGCAGCTCTTCCCCGACCGCTTTCGCCGCAGCGGCAAGGTGGCGGCCCAGCAGGGGCTGGCCACCTGCAGCCAGTTGGGGGGAGGCCCGGCGCCCCAGGGGTTTTCAAGGCGTGATCTCTACGGCGTGATCGAGGAGCTCGACGATCTCCAGAACTTGGGCGTCCCCCAAAAACCACCCACCTGCCCTCTATCCTCAATCCGCGGTCTTCGTCCTCCAGCCGCCAAGCGCACCGCTATCACACCTTCGAGTATTTCCAGTTGGACCCGCTGCCTGGGGGGCAACGGCGCCCTGGCCGCTCTGGGGCGGAGCTGCATCGCCGCGGCATGCGCCTGATCCTCGATGGCGTCTTTCAACCACTGCGGCCGGCGGCTTCTGGGCCTTCAGTCCACCTTGCCTCGAGAACGGGGCCGCTCTCGCCTAGCGTGGATTGGTTCACGTGGAAAGCACTGGCCACTGAACCCCTACGGCGGTGGCGGTGGTGGTCGGCCGGTGGCGCTGCTGCAAGCGTACGGCTCCTTGTGGCTACCAACTGCTGGTGGAACGATCCGCTCTGCCCAGCTTTCAACCACGCCCACCCGGCGGTTGCTGGGCCTATACTGCTGGCGGTGGCGGCGGACTGAGCCGCCGGGGTGGATGGCTTTGGCGGCGATGTGCACGATGAGGTACCCGACGACTTCTGGCGGGAGTTCCGGGCGGTGGGTGCGCGCTGAGCGCCGACGCTTGGATCGTCGGGCGAGCTCTGGCGCGACGCCGCCCCTGGCTGCAGAGCGGCTGTTCGACGGCAACGAATGAACTACCCGCCTGCCTGGGCAGTAGCCTCGCCTGGGGGCTCGGCGCCATAACCGGCAGGTGCCGCTCAGCTGCGGGCTGCCGGCCCTGGCCCGACCCCCCTACCAAAAGCCCCTGGATCAGGCCCGGCTTCCGCCCAGGGTTTTGAGGAGGTTGCGGGTGGTACGGCCCGGGTGTGCGAAATCAACGTTCTGGCCAGCTGTCAAACCTGCCTTTGACAGTCCCATGACACCCCCGCGGGCCCTGCATGTGCTCGCGGGGCGACGAGGGAGGCCCTGCCCTGGCCCTGCTGCCCCTGTTCCTCGGCTGCCGGGTGCGCACTGCTCTATTACGGCACACCGATGATGGGCCTCGCTGGTGGGCACTGAACCCGGCCTGCCGCGAGGCCATGCCCTGGGAACGCTTTTCCCCTGGGCGTCCGCGCCACCGATGCGGCGCGCTGCCGGCTGTGTGCCCCTGCGCCGTGCCAGCCGGCCTTGCGCTCAATCTGAGCTGCCTTCACCGGTAGCGCCACGATGGATCCTCCCTGCAGCTGAGCCGGGGTGAAGGCCGCGGACGGGTCTGGGTGGTTGATCAATTCGGGGGGCTGCTGGCGCTGGCCGTTGGCGCTGCCCGCCGCGCCACCACGGTGCTTTTGCACCGCAATCGGTGGGGTGGGCCCGCCGCCCCGCGAGCTGCCGCCCAGCACGGCGCTGGTGCTGGCCTTGCCCGGCGAGCTGAGGCAGATCCTGGCCGTCGGCCTACCAGTGGCCAACACGCAGATCTGGGTGCGGGATTGGCACCGGATCTCACTCGAGACGCAGTCTGGACAGCAAACCCTCCGAGACCGTCGGCCTCGAGAGCCAGTTCGGCTGGAGTGACTTTTCGCCGGGCCAGCGGCCGGTGGTAGAGGCCCTGCTGGCCGGCCATTCGTGATTCAGAAGATCCGTGGGTCATGCCGATTCTCTACGAAGTGGACAGTGCCTGGCGGTGCTGCCTGTACTTGTCTTGAAGAAGAACACCGAGCGTCCGGACGGTTAAGTCGCCTCTGGTTTACAGTTGCCCGGCCCTGGTGCGTCCAGGGGTTTGACTGTGTGCTGGGGTGATCTCGCCCTCTGGTGGCCGCTTGATCAGCAGGACCAGGTGAGCCAGTTTCGCGCGGGTCGAGTACGGGATGCACCGGCGGCCTGCTGCAGCGGCGGTCCTACGACACGGCCTCGCGCCACCGCCGCTGCACCGCCAGGATCGAGGCCATGGGCCTGCGGCTGCTCTACCTCGCCTCGCGGAGCGGCTTGCGCGCCGAGCCACCCGCCGGCTGGCTGGAGGAGGTGCTGGAGCAGGGCAGCCTGGCTGGCTCTGGCCCGTGATGAGGCCGCACTGCAATCAGCGCCTGGGCCATGACTTCCGGGCCCGAGTACGCGCCGCTGGGGGAGTGGCGCGCCCTCCTGCCCCTGGCGTGCCGCCTGGTGGCCCCTGAGCGCCACGGGCGGCCCGCGGTGGGGCCGGACAATCGATTTCCGCCTGCTGCTATTGCGCCGGCCCCTGAATCCCAGGTGCGCTGCGCCGGCGTCG
>Ga0163217_1006026_pt1 | contig 17177 bp, 27 predicted proteins | sample SynspAceP_FD_185933 | JGI IMG/M metagenome (GOLD analysis project Ga0163217, IMG submission 185933) | Saline lake microbial communities from Ace Lake in Antarctica - Synechococcus sp. Ace-P (PacBio error correction) | ecosystem: Environmental > Aquatic > Non-marine Saline and Alkaline > Saline ...
CAGGAAGGAGTCCCCATCAGGCCGGGCCCAAAAAAAAAAAAAACGGCAAAAAAGCCAGGGGGTGGGCCCCCATCCGCCCCCCCCAAAAAAACCCAGGTAAAAAGCCGAATTACACGGCCCAGGCCCAAACGCCCGCAAAAAAAAGCGGCCCCGGCCCGCGGGGCCCACGGCCAATGCTCACCGCCAAAATTCGCATTGGCCCCCAGCGGACCGACCTTTGGTTAAATCGCTGCCATCGAGTTCGGCCCTCTCCGGCCCGCAATCCCCACCTGACCCTGCCCCTTGCCCAGGCGCTGTAACCCGGCCACAGGGCCCGGGCCCGATCTTCCTCCCTCAATGGTTTTCGCCACCCGCCTTCTGTACGCCACTTTGCCGAAGTAAAAGCGGCTACCACGCAATCAACGGCAACTCATGGGCCTTCAATGGGCGCTGTGCTGGCACCCGCTGGGGCAAACGATCGCCAGTCCCCCGGTGGCCGCCGCCCTCCAGGCGTACTTCCGCCTCGACGGTGGCAAATGCCGCGGGAATCGAGCACTTCCCCTGGCCACGATCCGAATCAATCACGTTCCAAGGAGTCGATCACGGAAGCAATCAAGGGCTCAAATGGGAACGGATCTTAATGGGGGCCATCCCCAGGGGCCTGACTCTGGTGCCTGTTGCACGCGCCTGACAGCTATCGGGCCGATCAAGGGCGGTCAGAATGGCCTGATGATCCGGTAAAGACGCCCCCGAAAATGCGAAACTGCTCCAGCACCATGCCTCAGAGTGGGGCGATCTCGATCGGCTCCCTCGCTTCTACACCGGCGTTCTGGGCTGACGCTGCTTGCGTCGCCGGCGACTTTTCCGAGGTCGCCTTCAACCCTGGCCTTCGGTGGGCTACGGAGACGAGACCGAGAACTCCGTTTTCTGGAGCTCACCTTCAACTGGGAATACGCCCCAGCTAACCGCCCTCGTGACGGCTAATGGCCACAATCGCCATCGGCCCGTTTGAAGACATTCAACGCGCCACCTGCGCCGCCTCGCCCACCAAGTCGGGAAAAGTGGGTGCGCCCAACCCGGCCCGAAGAGCACGGCAGCACCTGGTGATCGCCTCATGAAGACCCCGAGGCTACAAGGTGAACTTATCCAGCGCAGACCGGAGCGGATGCAGCCGCCTGAGCGCTTCGAATCCCGGAGCCAGGGGCCGCTCCCAACCGCCCAGGGCAGCCTGGAACCAGCGACCCCGATCGCTTCAGCGAGCGGCCTGGGGAACCTGCTGCTTCTCCGCCAGGAACCAGGCCCGCCGCTGGCGGCCATGCCAGCTCGATGTGGAAACACACTGCTGCAAGGGAGCCTGTTTCCCAGGATCCCCGCGTTACGCCAGCCTGGGTGGAACACCCTGCCTCGACGGCGATCGCTTGCTGGATCAAGCTGGAGGGACTTCTGCGCGAATAACCCTCAAGCAGCGGCGAGAGCTGTTCCATCCGGTGATGCCTGGAAGACCGGCTCGAAGCCGCCGACGGCGTCGCGCCAAGCTGGGGTTCGCGTCTGTCGACATCCCCACCTGCTGCTGCCCTGCGCGTGAGCCAAGGAATCGGCGCGACGCTGCTGGCGGCGGGGCCTCAGTGAGGAGCGCCTGTTGCGCGGACACTGCGGCCCACCTCCACGCCGGCCCATACGCCCGCCCCTTCCCTCAGCCAACAGCGGCGCCCGCAGCCGCGCCTAGCGGCCGTGAACGACTGGATCGACAACCCCATCGACGCCCCCATCGACCATCCCCTCCCCTCCGAATTCGACGACCGTCCCTTTGCGCACCACTCTGCCGGTCTCCTCCGCCCCCAGCCGCCCCGATGGATGGCGACAGTGGCAGGGTCAGTGGCGGTGGCGTGACCTGAGCCTGGACGCGAACCGGCCGCCCTTGGAGCCAGTACGGCCCGTGATCTCACCGCCGCCGCCCCGGCCGGGTTGCTTGCACCCAGTGATCGCCGCGACAAACCGAAAATCCGCCCGCCTGATCCAGGTGCTCTCGCGGCGCCAGCAAAAAACAAAAATCCGGTCCTGATTGGGTGAGCCCGAGTGGCAAAACGCCAGGTCGCCGAAATTGCTCGCCCAGCGGATCGTGGCCCGGCGAAGTGCCCAGATTCACTCAAGGGGATCCCGCTCTGATCGGTCTTGATCTGGGCGCCCTGATCGCCGGCGCCAAGTTCCGCCGGTCCCAGTTCGAGGAACGGCTGCGCAGCCGTGCTCACCGGAAGTTGAGCGAAAGCGATGCGGCCGCAAACGGCGCCGGCGTGGGTTTTCTGTTCATCGATGACTGCACACCGTGGTGAGCAGCGGATCGCTCAGCGCCGATGCCGGCAGCATCCTCGAAGCCGTGCTGGCCCGCCGGCGAACTGCGCCTGCATTCGGGCCACCAACCCCGGAAGACTTCCGCGCACCGGTGGGAGAAAGGACCCCGCCCTCAAAACCGCCGGCTTCCAGCAGGTGGTGAATCCCCGAACCGAGTCGGGAGGTGAGCGTGGAAGATCCTGCGCGGCCTCAAAGAACGCTATGAGCTGCACCAACCGGCGTCACCTCAACCGACGGGGCTCTGGTGGCGGCGATCCCGGCTGGCCGATCGCTACAATCGGCCGACCGCTTGCCTGCCTGCCCGACAAGGGCCGATCGACCTGATTCGAGTGGAGGCCCGCCGCCCAAGCTGCGCATGGAGGTCACCTTCCAAAAACCCCCCAGGTGGGGGAGGACGGCCGAAGCCGAGGTTGCGGCCGGGTCGAACTGGCCCTGCTGGCGCGGGAGGCCGCACTCGTGAACCGAGCGGGTGCAGCGCCAGGAGCAGAGCCGCCTTGCACTGGAGCCGGCTGCAGGAAGCTGACCAACAGCGCTGGCAGGCGAGCGGCAGCGCCCTGGCCGAGCTGCCGCGACTGCTCAGCAAGACGAAAAGACCTGCGGCCACGCGATCAGCGAAGCCTGAGCGCGATGGGATCTGGAGAGGCCGCCATGGCCCGGCTCAATACGACCAGCTTGCCATGGCGGTGCAGCAACGCCGCCCACGCCCTCGAAGACGCAGCTTCCAGGCCGCCCAGCAGGCCGGCGAAGCCCTGCTGCGTGAGCAGGTGGAGGAAGGCGACATCGCCGATGTGGTGGCCCGCTGGACGGGCATCCCTGATGCAAAGCGCGCTGCTGGCCGGCGAGCGCCCAGAATTGCTTGAGCTCGAAAACCTGGTTTGGCCGGAGCGGTCAACGGCCGCCCGAGGCCGGTGGCGGCGGTGGCGGGCATGATCCGCCGGCCCGGGCCCGGCATGCCAGGATCCGCGACGGCCGCGTGGGGTTCCTTCCTCTTCCTCGGCCCGCACCGGCCGTCGCAGACCGAACTCGCCAGGTCCCTGGCGGCGGGCGCTGTTCGATGTAGGAGGAGGCCCTGGTGCGCCTCGATATGAGCGAATCATGGACGCAACGCGTGGCCCGCTGCTGGGCGCCCCTCCGGGCTACGTGGGCTACGAGGAAGGCGGGGCCAGCTCACCGAGGCGATCCGGCGCCCCCCCTATGCCGTGTTGCTGCCGATGAGGTGGAGAAGGCCCAACCCGAGGTGTTCAACCTGTTGCCTGCAGGTCTCGATGACGGCGCTTCAACCGATTTCCCAGGGACGCACCGTGGACTTCCGCAACACGGTGGTGGTGATGCCAGCACCTGGCCAGACCGCGCCATCCTCCGGAGCGCGCCCTCAGGACCCAGCAGGACAGCGAAGCAAACCTGGAATGCCGCCCTTGATGAGGCCGTGAGCAAGGCACTCTCCGCCCAGTTCCGCCCAGGAATTCTCAATCGCATCGATGACCCTGAATCCGCTTTCCGGCCGCTTTCGCGGCGGATCGTACAGCGCATCGTGCGGCTGCAGCTGGCTTGAGCTAGCCAGCCTGTTGGGCCGACAGCAGCTGGAGCTTGCAAGTGGTAAGAAGCGCGTGGTCGACGGTCGCCCGCCGCAGGGCTACGAACCGGAGAGGAGCGCGGCCGCTGCGACGGGTTTGCGCCGCCAGATCGAGAACCCCCTGGGCCACCGAGCTGCTCGAGGATCATTTCCCACGGGGCCTGGGGTGAGGGTCAGCCCTGGCGCCGGAATCCGCCGCCGCAACCCCGCTGCTGTTCGATTGCCCTTGCGCAGAAGACGAAGGGGACATCCGGTAGGGTGAATCTTTGCCGGGTTGTTTTGTCACAGCTCGGCAGGCCAGCATCCTTGGAATCCCCAGCCGCTCCTCCACCCCTGAAGACACGCTGACCGCCGAGCCGCTTCCCCCACGCGCCTCCCGGTCCGGCCGGCTTGTCCCTCGCTGTGGAAGGAGCTGCGCAAGGTGGTGTGGCCGCAGCCGCCAACAGCTGTTCAGCGAGTCGGTGGGCGGTGATCTTGATGGTCAACCCTTTCAGCGTCAAGCGAATCGCCGCCTGTTGATCCGTTCTACAGCTGGGGCCTCCTCCCAGGTCTTCCCTAAACGACAGGCCAGCGCGCGAATTCATCGCCGGGCCATCCCCCCACCTCCCCAAGTTCTTCCCCAGCCTTTTACCTTTTCCAGCCCGTGTCTGAAGCCGATCTGCTCACCACCGCCAGCGACGCCCATCCGAGGACAAACCGAATGCGGAAGGCGAGGCCACCTGCCCGCAAGAGGCCGCCGGAACAGGCGCAGCTGACAAAAGCCCAAAATCGCCCGCTGGTACGCGCCGTTCAGGTGGGCCTCGAGCTGTGAAGAAGAAGGTGAAGCCACCTTGAAGCAGCGCGCCATGCACCCTCGGCGTGGGATTAACCGGATCGTCGAGATCGGAGATCCCCAGACCCCCCAGCATCAAAGCTTGAAGAAGGACGGCAGCCGCCAAGGCCACCGAGGAAAAGGTGTTTCCCGGCTAGTGCTGGTTTTGCATGGTTTCTCGATCGAAGACACGATGCCTGGCAAGTGCGCAGCACCGCAAACGTGATTCAATTTCGTTGGGCCAGCGAGGAAACGGCGGCCACCTGGCCGGCCGCCGGCCACATCAAAGCCCCGGCCCCTCGCAACGCGCCGAGGTTGGAGCGAAAATCTTCAAGCGGGCGGCCGAGAAGAAACCCGTCGTCAGGTCGACATCACCGAAGGCGATCAGATCCTGGTCACCGCTGGGCCCATTCAAGGATTTCCCAGGGCGAGGTGATCGAAGTCTCCGGCGAACGCAGCAAAGCGTCAAGCCCTGCTCTCGATCTTCGGCAGGGAAAACGCCCAGTGGAAACTGGAGTTCTTCCAGATCACCGAAGCAAAGTTGATTTCACTGGCGGCCGCCTTCCTGCGGAGGGCGGCCCTCGGTGGCTCCGCCGGTTTTTCGGCCGGTCCACCACCACGCCTCCGCCTTCGGTGAGGCGATCCGCAGTCCTCCCGCAAGGGAGTTTTTGTTTCCCACTCCCAGCAGGGAGTTTCCTGTTCCCCCTAAGATCCAGCCGATGGCCAAGAAGAGTTGGTAGCCGTGATCAAGCTGGCTTCTCCAATGCCGGCAAAGCAACCCGCCCACCGGTGGGCCTGCCCTCGGGGCAGGCACGGGTCAACATCAATGGCGTTTTTTTCAGGAGTACAGACGCCCCGCACCCAGGAGAAGGCCGGCTATGTGATTCCGGTGGACGACTCGGTCTTCGAAGACCGCAGCTTTCACCTTCATCCCACGACCTCCGCCTGCTTCCGGTGCTGATTCATCAAGGCCAGCAGGCACGACAAGGTGCCGCCACCTCCAGCAAGGGCAGTGGTGGGAGCGATCAGTCGCGCCCAGCTCGAAGGAGATCGCCAAAACGAAACTCCCCGACCTCATGCAACCAGCCTTGAAGTCGGCCTCCCGCATCATCGAAGGCACCGCCCGCAAACATGGGCCGTCCCGCCGTCACCCGACTGATCAGTGGCCCCGAGCGCCGGTCTGATCACCGCTCCATTCCCCCATCCACGCCAAATCCGGGGGAGACCCAGGACGCCTGGCCGCCCTAAATCGGCCCGCCCGTCCCGTCGCCAGTACCTCCAACACCACGATGACAAAAACCCTCCAAGCGCTTCAACGCCCTGGCTCGAAAAAGTCGAAGACCGGCCCTATGCAGCTCGAAGCGTTGCAGCTTGGTTCAAGACAACGGCACAACGGCAAATTCGATGAAACCGATCGAGGCCCACGTGCGCCTCCGGCAATTGATCCGAAGTACATCACGACCAAGCAACTGCGCACAGACACGTCGCCTGCCGAACGGCACGGCCAATGAGCATCCGCATCGCCTGGATCGCCGCGGCGAGAAGGTGGCCGAAGGCCAACCGCCGCCGGTGCAGACCTGGCTGTGATGAGGATTCTGGTGGGAAGGCGATCGCCGGCGGCCAGATGGACTTCGACCTGCTGATCGCAACCCCGGACATGATGCCCAAGGTGGCCAAGCTGGTCGGGGGCTCGGACGCGGGCGGGGCCTGATGCCCAATTCCAAGGCCGGCACCGTCACCACCGGACCTGGGCGGGCGCGATCCGCGAGTTCCAGCGGGCAAAGCTCGAATTCGCGCCGATCGCACCGGCTTCGGTGCACGTGCGCTTCGGCAAGGCAGCTTCACGCGAGACGCTGCTGGAGAACCTCAAAGGCGCTGCAGGAAACCATGACCGCAGAAACCCAGTGGCGCAAGGGCCGCTATTGGCGCCGCCTCACCATCAGCGCCACGATGGGCCCCAGCAATCCGGACGTTGACTTCTCCCGCCCCAGGACACAAGCAGGAGAGCCTGAGCGCCTCGGATGTAAGTCCTGAACTGGCTTCGCCAGGGGGGCACGCGCCCCGCCCGAGACAGCAGGTGCCAATGTGCCTTTAAACCCTGCCCGAGGTGCATGCAGAAGGTTTTTGGTTTTCCCTGGTTCTCCCCAGGGGTCGGATCAATCACGGCAGCCTCGGCGCGTTCGGTTTTGCACCGGTGGCCGGGGTTTCTGATTGATCGCCTGGTCCGAGCTTGTCGGATCCGGCCGATGAATCAGCGGAATCGTCTGGGTCGCGTGCTCGCTTGTTCCCGTCGATTCGTACCACCCATGGTCCGCCCCCCTGAAGGAAGCAGGCAGACAGATCGTCGAGAGCTCAAAGGGGCTTCCTCAACGGGACCGAAATGGCGCTTGGTCCCTTGATTACAAGGGTCTGTCCCATCAAGGAAAATGACTGATTTCTGCGGATCCGGTCTGCAGGCCCAGCCAATGGCGTCTGCAAGGTGGACCAAAAAACACCTTGAATGCGTCCTGGCCAGTGATGGGCGACAGCACCTGGTCGTGACCGATCCTGCTCCACCGGCACGCAAATGCTTCGTCCTGAATCAAGGGCGATGTCGGCAGTGCCCTCAGGCCATTCAGTCCTTCCAGAAGGACACGAAAGAAAGTCGGAAGCTGAAAGGCAGGCCTCTTCGAAGCCAACTCCTGTCCGCAGGCCGACATCAAGGCCATCGTGAGCTCCCTCCAAGGACGTGCTCATGGCCCAGATCGCCGGTGCGATCATGCCGTGACCACCCAACTGGCCCGTGGGCTCAACGAAAGTTCCCTCCGGTCTCGCCCGGGCAACTCAAGCAGCACGCCGAAAGCGACCGCCAGCTGAGCCCGATCACCTTTCCCCGATTTCTCCATCCCCCGACTGTTGCCTGCTCTCAACTATGACAACCCAAACCGACACGATTCTTCGAATCATGAAAACCTTTTTCCCTGCTTGAAGCTTCCGAGCTCGTCAAGCAGATCGAAGAGCTTTCGCGTTTCCGCCGCCCGCTTCCGCCGGCGCCGTGATGAGGCCGCTCCGCCGCTGCGCTGAGGCGGTGGAAGAGCAGAACCGAATTCGAACGCCATCCTCGACAGCTTCGATGCTGCCGCGAAAGATCAAAAGTCCTCACAGGCCGTCCCCGCGAAGTCACCGGCCTCGTCTGGGCGAAGCCAAGGCCCTTGTTGGAAGCCGCTCCAAGGCCAATCAAAGGAAGGCGTTTCAAAAGAGAAAGCGCCACGATTAAGAAGACGTTTGAAGAAGGTTCGGCAAGGTCCACCGTCAATGATCTCGCTCGCTGATTTCTCAGTGTCTTGGCGAGGGTTCCGGGCCCTCGCCCCTGCCGGCCCCCTGGGTGGCCGGCTTTTTCATGGCCGCGTTATCGTGGCAGACCAAAAAAAAACCCCCACCGAAGGCAGGGCTTACCGAGGTGGAGAACGTTCTTGGGAGTCTGGTCCTTGGTTCGACCCCCAACAGTGGGGGCTCCGCACCCTCACAACCGAGTTAAAGTAACGCCTGCTCAGGCCTGGCAGGAGAGGGGTCGCTATCTTGAACTGTCCCAGCAAGGCAGCGGTCGTTTCCTTGGCCTCTGTGACTGGCTATTCGACGAAAAGGAAATCACCGGCAGGTGCGATCGGATCGGTTCCGGAAGGTTCATCAGTGGGAGACCGGTCGACGGGCGATCAGCTGCCTGCTCAGACCTGGTCGCTGGCGCGGCGGCGAGCGATCAGCTGGGCCCATGGGGGTGGGATTTCGGTGAAGTACAGGATGGCTGAGGGTCTGCTCGCGGAAACACGGCGACCGATGCTGCCAGGCTCCAGCGTGATCGCACAGCCATCGCGGTCACGTCACGCCGCCGGTTGGCCTTGCCCCTGCCCACCACGATCGTTTCGGTCTCACGGTGGGGCTCATCGCCTGCAGCTGTCAGCTCCTCGCCCACTGCCTGAAGGCCGACAGCCCGGAACGAGCCCGTCTAATTGTCCCCTGGTTGGCCCGTTGGCCGCAGGGGTAGCCCGTTGCTGTCGATGTAGCGGCTACAGATTCCGGTGGAGTCGAAACGGTTGAGGGCCGCGTCAAATCAAGCCGTCCCGGACGGGTTTTCCCAGCAGAGCGGCTGGCTCTTGAGCTGCTCGAGCACCAAGCAGCGACCCAGTCGGACCTGCCCACCGGCCTGGCGAGCACCGCGAACCTGAAGCGTCCACGGGCCGGCTGTCGAACAAGCCAACGGCTTGCGGCCTGCGCAACGAAGGGCCCTGCAGACCGGCGGCGCCGAGGGCCACAGCGCCAAGGGCAAGGTAAGTTCGCTTCATGGTGGGCGAACCCGAACAAAGCCGTAACAGGCTCCCAATGAATGACCTGAATTGTTGCCGAATCGCCCAGTGGCTGCTGACAACCCAGCGGGTGGTGGCCGCGGCACCGATGGCGCCTGCGTGGCAACCCGGACCCGGTGGCTGGGGGGCATTGCTGCGCTTTGAAGATGGCTCGGTGCCTGGAGCTGGGGGGCGGCGGCAGCCACAACCAACCACAACCGCATGGAACTGGCTGCCTGCCTGGCCGTGCTCGAAAGAGCTCAAGCACGCTCCCCCTGCATACCCGATCTTGCAGCTGCCACCGACAGCCGCTACCTGATCGACTGGACTGGCAAGTGGAGGCGGCTGGAAACGCAAAGGGTTGGGCGCACGGCTTCTGGCCGCTCCGGTGCTGAAGCAAGGACGCTCACTTGGGAAGCCCCTCGAATCGGCCCGCCTGCCCGGCCGTGCCCTGGTCCACGTGCGGCGGCCACAGCGGCGATCCCCGACAACGACCGCTGCGACGCCATGGCCGTGGCCTTCTCCAAGGGCGGAACCCCCAGGCTGGAGACCGGCCCGCGGCCTGCAAACCACCAAAGCCCTGCCAGTCCCGGTTGATCCAGCCCCAGCGGCTCCTCGGCTGCAGCTGCTGAGCCGTCTGGACTGGCCGGATCGCCCTGGGCCAGCGGTGGCTATGCCTGCGCACTGCCCGAAGCTGGCCCAGCTGGGTGGAGCTTGCCCCTCTCCAGGCTTGAGGGAAAGGAGGAGGCCTGGAACCTGGCGCGAATTGGCAGGTGAGCCCGGCCCGGTGAGGATCGCTGGCGGCTGGGACGTCCTCTGAGGCCAACCCCCCACCACAAAACACCAACCCGAGTACTGGATCGCTCCTAACAAGCGCTGGGTGACACCCCCTGCTGGAGCAGGACGAAAAGGCCGGCCCCGATGCCGAGCAGCTCAGCCGCCTCACCTGACGGCCCTGGGCATGGCACTCGCGGCGCCCACTGGCCGCTGTGTGTTTCCGGCAGCCTGGCGGCGCGGCCTGCGTGGGCGGAGTGGGCCGCACGGCGGCGGGAGCGGGTCGTCGCCTGGAGGAGCCTTTCTGGTCTCTCGCGGGCTTGGTGCACTAGCAACCCAACGGGGGGCTGTAGCGCGCGCGGCCCTTCGCGAGACACAAAGAGAGCGGCCAAAGAACCGTCGCGCGCGGAGCGCGATGCACCTAGGCCGTCTGGCATCTATTTGGCTTCGGCTTTTGGCGAGCTGGGCACGGTCATCCTGGCATGCCCAACCCGGGAAACCCGAGACCACGCCCTGTTTCCGGCTGGCGGCGGAGCGCGGCCGCCTTAAACCGGAGTGGGCTTTCAACAACGACGCCGCCGAAGCGGTGAAGCGCACCCTGGAGGTCAGACCTGGAGCCGCCGGGCAGCGGCCGGCGGTGCTGGGCCTGAACCTAGGCAAGTCCGAAGATCACCTCCCTGAGCCTGGCTGCCGATGACTACACGCCCTCCTCGCTGGAGCTGCTCTCGCCCCTGGCCGACTACGCCGTGATCAATCGTGGAGCTCGCCGAACACACCGGGCCTTGCGCCGAACTGCAAAATTGCCAACTCAGCTGCGCCCGCTGGTCCGAACGGCTGCGCCGGTTGCCGGCCTGTCCGCCGCTGCTGGTAAGATCGCCCCCGACCTGGAGGACGACGCGATCCGACACCATCGCCCGCCTGGCCTACCAGGGAAAGCCTGGCCGGGGTGATCGCAGTGAACACGCAGCATCGCGGCTCGGCCTGGAGAACCGCCGACTGACCCATGACGGGTCGCACGCTCGGGCGAGGAAGCGGGAGGACTGAGCGGCGCGCCCCTGCGGGCCAGGGCCAGGAGGTGCCTGCGCCGACTGCGAGCCACCGCCGGCCCCGCCTGCCGCTGATCGGCGTGGGCGGGAATTGATTCGCCCAGGCGGCCTGGAGCGGATCACAGCCGGCGCCTCCTTGATTTCAGCTCTAACGCGGCTGATCTATGAGGGTCCGGCCCTGGTACCGGCGATCCTGGAAGGCCTGCACGGCAGCTCGATCGCCTAACGGCTGCCGCGATCAGCGAACGGTGGGCAGTGGGCTGCCCTGGGTTAGCGGACGCACCAACCCGGTGCATGCAAACAACAGCAAATGCCGAATAAGCTGCCGCCCAGACTGGGGATAAGGAGCTGCCGTGGTTCTCAACTGGCTTGCGGAACGCTTCGGCCGCTGAACGGCACGGATCTTCCCCAGGCCGGGTGCTGCTGTTCTTGAGGATGACGGCCGACCTGCTGGCGTTGCGCGGCCAGGGTTTCAAGCCGGCAGCCAGCCTGTTGCACGGGTGCCACTGCCCGCGGGGCGCTGCCAGGACGGACGTTCCCCGCTCATCAGCAGGCGAGCGCTGGGCGCCTGATCGGTGATCTGATGCTCGAACTCGCCGTGCACCGGGGCCGAGTGATCGCCAGCTTTGCCCGAGAGCCTGCAGCCTGCGCGTGGTGGCAGTGGCCCTTCGAGAGTGCCCGAGGAACCCGAGGAGGCCGCCTGCGCAGATCGACCCGATCTTCCGTCTGGCCTGCCACTCGCCAGTCCTATCTCTGCTCACTTGCCCTGGCGAGCCCGACCCGGCCTTCCCCTCTGCTCGCTGCTCGTGACGGCTCCCGCGGGCGTTTGTGGCTGGAATGGGTTCGAGGTGTTTTGCGATCGCCGCTCTCGATCTCGAAAAGGCTCGGAACCCGCCCACGGTTCGCCTGGCTGCGGGCGATTGCGCGCTGCTGGCTGGGGCGCCTGCCAACGACCTCACCGCCCTGATCGAGTGCCAGGCCGGTGTGCCGAGCTGACCTGAATCCGCCCAGGGCATACCGGAGTTCAAAGTCGTCACCTGCCGCCGACCTCGGGCCTGGATCAGGCCGTTGCGCCAGTTTGCCTGAACTTCTGCGCCAGCGAGATTCCGCAATGCGCTCCCGGTGCGGTTTGCTGTTGTTCGGCTCCCAGCCGGCAGCTTGGTGGGCGTCGCCGAGCCCTGGGGCGAGAGGAAAGGCCTGGAGCGTGGAGATCCTCCGATCCGCTGGCAAGCGGGCTGGTTTGCCTGGAGGAGAACGCGGCGATTCGCTCCGGCCCCAGCGAACGCTGACGGCCGGGCCTGGCCTCAGGCTCAGTGGCCTGGCCCCAGGCGGGGAGCGGGGCCCATGACCCGCACGCTTCCCGCAGTGGGATCTGCTCAGGGAGCGGCGAATCGAGCTGGGTTGCCGCCCTGACCCCAGCCGCGGCCCTGATCCGCCGCCGACTGCTGTGGATCGGCCGCGCCGTGGCTGCTGGCTGGTGTCGCCTGCTCCCCTGGCACTGGCCCCTTGCTGCTGCGCTGGCCACAGCAACGGTGAGCAAACGTTTGGCGCAGCTGCAGCCGGTGCGGGCCGAAGTGGAAGCAACTGAGCAACAGCTCATCGCCGAGAAGGCAGCAATCGACGCCACCGGCAAGGCCAATGCGACTGGCCAGGGGCCTGGGTGACTTGCGCCTCCGGCACCCGCCCTGATGACCGACCCTGGCGAGCGCAAGCTCCACCGCGTGCAAGCTGCACTGCGTCAAGGTGAACAAAACGACGACCTGGAGATCAGGGGCGCAGCAGCGATCCCGGCGCCTTCGAGCGATCAAACGCCCTCGTGCTTTCGCCTCAAGGCCTCTCCCCTGCTCGATCCAGACCAAGTGTGGCGGTGAAACGCGCCGGCCGCCGGACGCAGAAGGAGTGCGAGAGGGCAAGCCCGCAACCGCGCCAAGCACGTCGAATTTCAGCTCACCGCCAACGTTTCGGCGCCCGCAGCGGCCCGCCAGCTCAGGCTGCTTCAGGAGCTGGGGGGCCGATGGCATCGCTCCAGCGCCTGCAGGTGCTGCAAACAGCAGGGGCATGCTGCCATGACCAATCTTCAGGAGGGAGCCAAGCCCCTTCGAGGCTGGGCGCAGCCGGCCCATGCGCTGGGGCTGCCGATCAGCGCCGGGCTTACTGCTCTCCCGCCGTGTGGTGTGTCGTGCGGTGGCAGCCCTGGAAGCAGGCCTCCGCGAGGGCCAAAACCAGGCTCCATGCGTTTGCGGGCATGGAGCAGCGCCCTGCCCCTGCTGCGTGAGCAGCGCTGCGTCAAGCTGAGGCGGCAGAGAAGACAAGGTCCAGCAGGCAGATCTGCTGCAGCTGATTGCCGGCAGCGGGAACTCAGCACCTTCCCTCGCCCAGCTCAGTCGAGAGGCCGGCGCGCGGGCGTCGAAACTCGACCTGTTCGAACCCACCCCAGAATCAGGGGGCAAGGGCCCGGCCCAGAGACAGCTGCCGCCCACCGCCCACCGAGGGGGAAGCGCCCCCGCCCCGCGAGGGATCCCTGGAAAGCCAGGGCCTCAGCAAGAAGCTCAACACTGTTGAAGTGCGCGGGGCGCTTCCCCAACCTGCTGGGCTTATGCGCCGGCTGGAGCGCCTGGATGCTGGTGGTGCAGGGGGGAGCAATCTCAACCTCAAAGCGCGCCCGACCCTAAAGCCGGCCCCAGCCCCGCCTCACCGAGCTTGAAATTGACCTCTGTCGCTTGTACGGCAAGAACGACGGAGCCACGACAACAAGCGCAGCGAGGCTGATCCAACCCCAACAGAAAACTGATCACGATCGGCGCCCGGAAAGGCCGACAAAAAAAATGCGAACAGAATGGCTGAATAGAATGGTGAAAGGCGACGGAGACGGCATGGCACTTCCCTTGCCTCGCCATAGTCCTCTACCATCGCTTGGATGTTCCTTCCGGTGATCAAAGAACCATCCGGCTGGATTAGCGCTGGCGCGACGGGTGGATTAGTGGGATTGGGTGATCCGGTTCAAGGCCGGTTGCCAGGTCGGGCCGCTGGAGCTCAGGTCGCCGCCTGCCGACGCCGTTGAGGTGGTGATCGAGCACTGGCCCCGCCCCAGCTGCAGCAGTTTCAACAACAGTTTGGCTGGGAAGGCCAGCTGATCCTGCCCAATCCCCACCAGCCTGCGCCGAGGTCCACAACGGCTTGCCCTGCCCGGAGCGGCTTCGAGACAATCAGCCTGGAGGAGAGGGCGACCGCTTCGTCCATCCAGGTACGCCGTGAAGGCCGCGGGGGCGGCGCCGCGGGCCAGTGGTGACGCGCCGATGGCCGCACCTTGATCCTCAGGCTTGCGCGCTCCCAGGCCTCCCTCCAGACCGGCGCCTCGATCTTCAACACCCGGGCCTGTTTCCCCAGACGCCTTTCGTGCCCCCGCTGCACCCAAGGCCGTCGCTCCACCCGTGGCGACATGGCCGTGGAAGCTGCGCTGCGCCATCCCAGTTTCGTGAATGTGCAGGGTCCGAGCGTCACGATGACTGCTGCGCAACGCCCGGCCAGGAGAGCGGGCCTGATGGCATGGCCACTGGGGGGCTATGGCTTTCCGTCTATGTGGATGACACCGCCTCCAATCCCGGTTCTGGTTCTCCCGGGGTCGCCCAAATCCGATCCACCGCCCAGAGAGTTGTCTCCATCGCCTTCCGGGGGAAACGAAAGCTATGCAAAGGCGTCCAATTCGTCTCTTCTCGCCGCTGGCTTACAGGCAGTTTAGAGGAAATCTGATCCTGCCGGACCGAATGTGCTGGCAAAACCTTTGGCTCCCAGCTTCTCGAAGATCTGCCGCTTGAACCAGGTGTCCAGCCAAACTCAGCGGCTGGACTACCTCGCCAGCCTCGGTGCCCACGAATCAACAGACTTCACCACCAACCTCCACCTCCAGCGAAGTGGCCTCCACCGGCAACACCGTCCAACAACCATCAGCGGCGTCGACGGCCATCCCACCGCCACCACCAACGCCAGAATCAACTCTTCGGAGCCGGCCAGGCCCCCTTGTCGGCCTGATCGGCACCACCGACTCCCGCTTGGCCACGATACCCTGGTGGGCGATCCCATCCCTGGGCTGATCGCCGAAGACCTATCCTCCAAGCATTGGATCTTCCGCCAGCGGGCAGTCCCTGGCGTGCGGGCTCTTGGATTGTGAATCTCGAGAAACGACACGACGTCTCCCCAACCAGCTTTTTTGCCTTCCGCTACGGCCAATAACTTCATCGTCAACGACACAACGGCCAGCTGCTCGGGCGTTCGGTCCCGTTTCCTGCACCCACAGTTGGATCATTCCTTGGCGCGCCAACCGAGAATCCCGGCCTGACAAGTGCCCGCGCGGATAAACTTCTTCCGACTTCGTTCAGGCCCAGATCGTTTCCCCGGCAACACGAACCTTGCTGGCCAGCCCACCCTGAATCCTGCAGGAGAACCCCCCGATCCTCGCGATCCCAGTAGCGGTGGAGGCGGTGGGTAGTGGACACGGAGGTTTACTCTCAACGAACTCCTCCGCCCGCGCAACTGGATGCCTACACGATCGATTCACCGAATTGGACGCGGCAGGCGAACGAAGCGGCGGTGCGGGTCGGCAACCAATGTGAACACCAGCGTCCGGATCATGAAACCCAGATGGCGCACCCAGTGTGAGCTTGAAGCTCTCCACACGGCTTGATTCTCGTGCTCGCGTTGAGAAGATCGAGAACAACGGCTTCGTCACCTCTCCCTGTCCCCGTCGATTTCAGCCGTCACCGATAACGGTCCCTGGCCCACCCGCCCTTGTACACGGCAGATCAGCATCCTGAAGTGTGGCGGCGGCTGGATACCGGCGCCCGCGGGGTGCGCGAAAGGATCAGACCCTGATCCCCACCGCGTGATCTCCCGACTTTGACGTCGCGAAGTATCGAAGTGGCCCGGATTCCTTTGGCGACCACCGCTAGTCCGCGTTCTTCCGGGCCTCGAACAACCAGCGCCAAAAACGGGAGCTGGTGATCAATGTCACCCCGCGAATCATCCGCGATGACGAGGGCGGAACCTTCGGCTAATGGCATTCGGCCCACGAGCGAGGATGCGCGCCTGTTCATAGGCAATCCCCAGTAGCGCTGGTTCAGAAAACGTCGAGGTTCAAGTGGTTCAGCCTTGATCAGAACGGCAGCGGGCCAGAACGGCTGATTCACCAGGGGCCCGGAATTGCAGGAGTCCCGCCGTGCGCCCAGCAACTGGGGGCCAGTCGATTGCCGCCCTGCACCGGCTGGTGTGTCAGCCAGCTTGAGCGCCGCCTGCTGCAACTGCGCGCTGGTTTTCGGGCTGGCCCTGCTGTCGTAAAGGGCCGCGGCGACGGTGAAGTCGTCGGCTGCTGCCAACCGTGTTGCCTTGCTCACTGCGGCTGATGCCCCGGGCCACCCAGCTGATACGCCGCTTCGGGTTGCGGCCCCGATCGCGGCGCTGAACAACTGCCCCGCCTGGGAAACCCTCCCCGCTGGCGGCGTCCACCCCAGCGTGTGCAATCGGCGGTAGCTCTGCTGGGCGGAATGAGCCCTTGCGCCCTGCAGTGGCTGCTGGAGAGGGCCTCAGATCGAGCAGTGGCAACCGCTGAGGTCGGCCGTCGCGCAGGTCGCTGCCCAGCAGGCGGGCGCCGCGGCAGATCGGCGGGCCACGCAGGGAAGCGCCCCGCAGGCTGGTGAAACTCAGATCAAGCACCGCTTGAGCCGGGCGCCATCCAGGCCGGGCGCCGCTGAGATTGGGCGCGCTGCAACTGGGCGCCGCTCAAAGTCGCCTCCCGCAGGTCGCCTGGAACAGATCGCATCGGCCAAGGGGGCAGTTGGCACAACTGCCTTTGCTGTCCAGCAGACGGATCAGGACTCGCCAGCGGCCGCCCGTGCGAACCGTGCAGCCACGCCACGCAGGCCGCAGGCCGGTGGCGCAACCAGGGCACAGGCAAAGGCGGATCACGGCCGTGAAACGGCGGCAATTAGAGGCTGTCCTAACAGCTTGAGCCTTTGGCCGCGCGCCCCAGCCGCCGCCGTGGGCACAGCTGCCGCATGGCTGGTTCGTCCACTGTTGACACGGTTTCAAGCAGAGACGTCGTGAGGGAATCCGTCCCAACAACGGGGGAGCGCAGGGCCGGCCACGGCGGCAATCTGGTCGCAGCGCCCGCCGGCTGGGGCTGCCCGCCCCGAGCAGTTGCTCGATGCCAAGCGCCTCGTTGGTGCCCTTCGGGCGCCGGCCCGGTGCGGCCGGCTGCTGCGCCAACGCTGGGGCCCGAGCAGGCCGCCTCCGCCTGCGCGACTATCCCGAACCGGAGTTATCGCGGCTTGCGC
>Ga0163217_1072297_pt1 | contig 17177 bp, 25 predicted proteins | sample SynspAceP_FD_185933 | JGI IMG/M metagenome (GOLD analysis project Ga0163217, IMG submission 185933) | Saline lake microbial communities from Ace Lake in Antarctica - Synechococcus sp. Ace-P (PacBio error correction) | ecosystem: Environmental > Aquatic > Non-marine Saline and Alkaline > Saline ...
AAAAGGAAAGGGGGAAGAAAAGGGGGGAAATTCGGCCCCCCCGGCCGATCACAGCCCCGCCCCCTCCGGATTTCGGACCAAAAGGGGGTGGCTTTTGAAAAAAACCCATCCGGGGCCCAACAATTGAAACAAAAAACCTCCAGTGTTCGGGCTTGCCGCAAAGAATCATCGGCTGCCATCACGGACGAAACGTAAAAAGTCGTGCGTATACGCTGGACCGAATCAACCTGCTCCGGTGAAAATGCCGTAAGAGCCTCCTGCTGAATTCGCCCCGCCAGGAAACTTCCCAACCACCGCCGGAAACGAGTAGGGCGGAAGCCCCGTTGTGACGCGAAGCAGCTCGACAACCCCAGCATCGGCACGTAGGTGACGGGAGTTTGAGGCCGCTGGAAGCCGGAATGGCAAGGCGTGTTGAACCACTCGCGGCCAGCTCGAAGCCCTGGGGTCCATGCCCGCGGGGTATCCCCGGGACGACTCCATCGAGCCCCCTTCGTCCCCCCACGCAGCGCCGCCTCGCCGTTGCCGGCGGGCGGGCAGCGGCAAACCACGGTGATTGGGCGGCGAGTTTTTCCGGCCCGCTTCCTGCAAGCGGCGGCGGGCACGGTCGATGCAAAGCCAGCTGGGGCGTACAATCGCGCTTTCCGACCAAGCGCGCCGTCCGTTTTGTCGAACAACGGCGATTCGCTCGGGCCCAGCAACTAACCCCTCGCCCCCTCCCGTGTGGACGGTGCGAATAAGCGAGCAAACGTTGCACTGCGCGCCCCGGTAGTCGCGCCAGGAGCAAAACACGGCTGCTCGATCAACGCCCGCCAGCCGGCGCCGACTCAGGGCGGCTCCCGTCGGCACGCACGGGCAAACCGGCCCAGCATGACGAAGCCAGCAGGGCGGCAGCCCAACAGGGGGAAGGCGATCCGTGCCATCAGTGGGCTGAGAGGGAACAACATCGCCATTCGGGACGCGCCTCAAAGCCCCGGCCGCGATGCCCAGACCGCCGCTTCTGACCGGCTGCATCTCGGCAAGGTCAGGCCCAACGCCGGAACCAGAACAGTGTCGAAGCCGAAACCACCGGCCCGCGGGTTGCCTCCAGGATCAGTCCCCTCACAAGATCCCTCCACCCTCCAGCAACTCGCCACTGGGGTCGCCACCGCCAGCACGCGCGTGAAACGGCCCCGCCTGTCCCGCTGCAGCCGCCAGCTCCCCAGCAGCCGGCAAATCGCTCGGCTCGTGCTGGGCGAACGGCGGAGTGGAGGCCAGGGGCGCCCGCCGAGGGCATCGACCCAGGCCGGAAGCGTCGGCGACGGCCACTGGCCGGTGAGCCGCGCCACCAGCTTCGGGCCGGCGGCGGCGCAAGGCCTGTCGCCGTTCCTCCACCCCAGCCCCTGGGCTGGGGCGCAACGCGATCCAGGCCCGACCGCCGCGCCCAGCAGGCCGTTGAAACTCGCCAGCTTCGGGTGCCCCGCGCGATCACACAAGCGCATGGCGGGTTGACCGTCAGTCACCGCTACGACCCGCCCACCGCCTCGGCGAACTGCGCGCCCAGCCAGCACCGCGGCCACCGCGCCGGCTTGGGCCCGCAATACAGCCGCAGCACGTCGGTGCCCGAGAAGCGCAGCCAGCCATGCTCGCCCAGCGCAACTTGAGCCGTCGGTGTGGCCCTCGCCTCCACACGGCACTCCACCACAACCGCGGCGGCGCCTCAGCGACTGGCGCTCCAGCCGTCGCGGCTGCCATGCCTGAGGAGGTCGGACCGGTCAGCCGCGGCCGCCATATGGCGCCCCAGCCGTCGAGCCCGGGGCTCGCCCAAGGCCAGCCGCCCTCCACCAGGCCCCACCAAGACAGGGCACCACAGGCAATCGCGCCCGGGCAAGGTGCACGCCCACCCACGCCCCCCGATCCCGCCGGGGGCGATCATCACCTCACCCTGAGCATTCACCGCGATGTATCGAACCCACCGGCTCTCCACCCCCCGCGCCCAGCCCCCTGGCCACCACTCCATCAGTTCGGAGCCGCTCACGTTTGGATCACCACCCCGCAGGCCGCGGCCCGGGCGAGGTGTCGACACGGCAATGACACGGGTCGCAGTAGCGCCCTGTCACCAATGGCGGCGGGGAGCTCGCCCGTCGCCATCGGGAAACGAAGAGCCCACTGCCGGGCCCCCGCCCGGGGCGTGGAAGGCGCGCACCGCTCGATCATCTCGCCGAGATAGCGCTACGCTCGGGGAGGCCGCCCAAGAAGTGGGTCGCGCTGGGAGCGGGAACCACGATCGCCTCCACCGGGCCCGCCAGAATCACCCACCGCCGGCGACAGGCGGCAAGCCGCCGGCACACCATCATCGATCGACGATCACCTGCACCCACTGCCGGAGGCCCTCCAGCACGCTGTTCGCCTGCCGCAGCCCCCTGAGGTAAGTTTCGCCACATCGAGCGGGGGTACGCCGCACCGGGCAACGGGGCCACCGGCCCAAGGCGGCGCTCGGACCCGCGTGAAATCGCCTTCCACCGGAACCGCAAGTACCCTTGACTCAGCCCACCATGCGGCGGTTGTGGCTGGCGCACCAAGGCCCCGAGGCGCCCCGCTCGGAACCACCGCCCAGCTCAGGCGGGTGGCACGGCGTGTCTGGACAGCTCAAGGCCGCCCCACAGCGCACAGGCACTGGCCTATGGATTCGCCCAGCTCCGGGCCAAAGCGCGTCAGGCCATCACCACCCTCCCGACTCGTGAGCCTCGGGCGCGGAAAGCTCCACTCCCTGCGCAGCCTCCGCCACCCAGCACCCGATGGATGTCGACGGCCGAGGAGCCGGCGCCACCATCGGGGTCGCCGAACGATCGGCCTGCTCCAGGCAGGGTGGGGAAACCATCAAACGCGCATACAAGCCGTACAGCACTCCCTGCCTCGGGAACAACAGGTCCGGCCGGTGGCAGAACAACGGCCGCCTACCTCCGAGCTGTCCGTTGAGACAGGTCACCGACCGATTGCGCGCCACTGGCTGCGGTGCCGCGGCGGGCCTGCTTGACCCGCCACACGCGACCCTCACAACGGCTCTGCGAGCGCCCATCGGCAACCCTGCACTCGACGACCACAAACGCGTCGTGCCGGCTCGGCAAGATCCCGGTCAGGGCGAGCCGCTGCGCAGCCCCGGCGACGCCGGGGCTGTGGGGGCCTGCGCTGGTGAACAGTGCCGGGGGGGCACGGGCGGAGGGCCACCCCCCCGGTGCGCACCGCCCGGCCAGCACCGCTGGCTACCCATGCCCTACCACCGCCCGCCCGCAGGGCGACGGCTCAACCCGGAGCACCGGGCTTGAAGCTGACCCTCTGGGGCCGCGCGGCCGGCTCCAAGGGCCCTGTGCCAGGCCTGTGGAAGCCGGCCAGGTCGCCACAGACGGCGAACAGCTCGCATCACCGCTGCCCTGAACCGCCAGCTCGAACGACCCCTGCCCGCCCTGGCCGCCGAGCGCCTCGCACACCGCCCTAGGAAACGACCGCCTGCAATGCGCTCTGCTCCTGGCCGAGCCTGCGACCGAGCGCCGCCGAAGTCCAACCAGCGAAGAGCGCGCATCGGCGCAAGCGCCGGGAGCTTCTGATCAGCGCTGCAGCGGCTCTCCCGCTGCGGCCAGGGACCGAGCAGCTGCCGATCCTGGAGTCAACGGCGAAACAGCACCGGGAATCGCCGCCCAGCCGGGGCCCACCCGTCAGCAGCAAGGCACCCGGTGCGCCTGAGCCCAGCTCCCGCCCTGCCGACCGGACGGCGCCCGGGCTGCGGGCCTACACATCGGGAATCTACCCCCGACCCGCGACGACCTTCACAGGTCCAGAAAGCGCCAGCCAATGCTCTGCCGACCACAACCGAGCAGCCAGTACACTCCGGTGCGGGCTGCAAGACACGGGCAAGCCGGCTCTGTCAGCGGGGCTGCGCCTGCTCGACTCGCCATCCGGGCTGGGCCCTCCCATACGCAAACGAATCGGTCGCCACGCCGGCTGCCCAGCGGCAGGGAAGCCGGAGCGGGGAGTTGCAGCCTGCGCCCGGCAATGACGACCTGCACAACGCGTGCGCCTCATTGGCTGATCCGGTGAGCCAAGCTACGGCCTCAAAGCGGGGCGAAGCTGGCTGGGCTCCCTGGCAGAAGGGCGTGGACCCGCCGCCGCCTGTCTGGTGGCGCCATGGCGCGGCGATGGCAGCACGCCGTCGCGGCAAACCGCACAACCTGCTGAGGACCCTGCCGCACAACCGCGACACGCCGGCCACCTGGGCGTGCCACCCTGGCTGCTACTCAGGATCCAGCCGTGGCGGCACTTCCGGCACCCACGTGGGCGCCGAACCCGGCGAAAGCGAAGAATCTCCACGATTTCTGTATGGCCCTGAGGCTCGCCCACAGCAGCCGCTCGCGCCTAGCGCTGCGGCGGACCAGGCCAAGCCGATCCAGCACCGCATCCGCACGGCCGGCAGCCGCTGGCAGGAGTGACCCCGCCCGTTGGCCGTTGGCGCGGAAGCGGTTCCGGTTCAAGCCACCCCGCATCGCCCGCAGCCTGTCGGGGCAACCAAACAGCGTCGAAGCTTTGTGACCCGTCGTAGTGGCCGAGCGGGCCAGGGGGGGGGTGGTTTCCGCCCACGGTAGCAGCCTTGTGAACTGACCCGCCCGCCAGCCCGAGCTCGAAGGGATTGAACGTATTGATCTCGGCCGGCGCCGCCGCCCTGCTGCAGCCGCCAACGCCCAGCCTCCGCCGAACTCGCTGCGGCCCCGCCAACCAGGCGCCAGCGAGGCCGCTCCCGCCGATCGGCCCGAGCAAGCAGCAACCGCTCGCCCGCCAGCCCGCCAGCCAGCCGCCGGTTCCGGACCCAGACCCCCACTGACCGGCTGCGGCTCGCGCGGGGGCAACCGATGGGCCCCGCCCCAGGCCGTGATCACCGGCCGGGCGCAGCGCCCAGCACCACCTGATCGGCGGGAACAGCACCCGCATCGAGCCCTGGGAATCGCGCCGCGTAGCCGGCGTGATCACCAGCCAGGCCCACTGGCGTCGGACGACACCTCGGCGACCCCCGCAAGCGCGGTGAGTGATGCAGCAGGTGGCAGGCACTGGCCGGGGCGGCACGCTCCCAGGTCCTGGCTGTCTGCACATGCAGAAGCGCAGCAACCCCGGCGCCATCCAGCCGGATTCACTGCCGCCGCTTGGCTCCAGCGCAAGGCAAAGCGCGGCTGCCACGCAGGAATCAATCGCGCGGGAATCGCCCAGGCTGGGTCTGCCTCAGGAAAGGGCTGCTCAAGCAAAGCAAACGGACGTGAACCTCCAGCCTTGCAAAAATCCTGGCCGTTCTGGCGACTCCTCCAACAATAACGACGCGCAAGCTCCCACCCGGCCGCCGCATACGCCGCGAGCCCCCGCCTCCTGGACGTCCACACTACCACACCCTCCACCACATAGCCCGCCTGCGCACTGACACCGCCTTACGGAAACCCGCCGTGGTGACCACCGTCCAAGCCACGGTGATCCGGCTCACAGCGCCGGCAGGGACCCTCCATCTGCCAGGCCCGGTGCATGGCCCTATGCCTGCTGCGCACGATCAGCATCCGTGCGACGTCCCGCCAGCGCGGGCCATCGCACCGCCGAATCACGAATCGCCCCCAGGTCAAATGCCCGTCCACGCACCGCCTCCGTCTCCACCGCTCAGCATCAGCAGCGCCAGGCCGCCAGACCCCGACCGGGCTGAGCTCACCGCTTCAGTGAAGTAGTGCGCTGCTGGCCCAGAGCGAGGGTGAAAGCGCCATGCGGTAGCGCGCTCCGCCAGCAGGCCCGATAACCGTGGCGCGGGCGGGCGCCGAGAGGGCGGTGCTGGGGACGAAGAACAGGAGCCGGCAGGGCTCGTCGGACCCCAACCGCGCCGACGACGGCTGTGAGGAGCAGCTCCGGGCAAAGCAGATCAGCGCCTAAATTCACACAACGTCGTTGCCCAGCATGGGTTCCATCTCGACCCTGCGGCGCTGCGCGCCCAGCAACCTGCCGCCGCCTGCTGGCCTGCGACGGCGGCAACCGGTGCCGCGCACGCGTGATCCTGCACAATCACCGGAGGCACCGCCGTTGCCCACTTCACGGCAACAGCCGATGCCCGTGGAGGTCCCCCGTTGCGCGTGGGAGAGCACCGATGCCCTGATGACCGCCGGCAACTCCCACCTACCGCGAGCTTCCGCCCGCGTGCGTCAGCCTCACCCACCAAATCACCTGATCTATCGGCATCCGCCATGGGCGGCGTAGCCGCAACCGATCATGCCTGGGCCTCCCGACCAGGCGATCGTCTGGATGGCTCAGCACGCACACCACGAAGCCTGCTTGAAGAGCAGAGCCGCCCCGACCCCGCGCAGCGGCGACCTCCCAAGTCAGCTCACCATCACCCCCAATCCGAAGCCGCGCACTAGCACCACTGAAAGTATTTCAGCCCCGACATGGGCGCTGTCAGGGCTTGGGTGACCGGGGGTCAGCAATCTGGGAAATGCAGCGGCTCAATCCGCCTTAGCCCAGTCGATCCTCGGACCCCCATAAAACAACCAAACCTCCCTTCGCATAACGTATTGGCTAGCGTTTTTGCAAGATCTCATCCTCTATTTCTATACGCATTCAATGACTAATCACACCACCAATTGATAGCCCAGAGAAGACACAGCGAATAGAGTTTGCGAACGGAATACCATCAAGGCAATAAAGTCGCTCCTGCCTGACAATCAGCAGCGCCATCAGATCAGATCGAATCAGAGTCGCGCTCCCCTAACTCCTTTTCTCCCTGCGAATTGCAGGGCCGTGTGGCCGCAAAGCCTACGATCATTTCCCTGCTCGACTCGTGCTGAAATACAAGCCGAACAAGCCTTCGAACCGGCAGCGGGGCCAATCTCAGGCATGCCAACCTCAAGCGGTATTCAATGGAGCCTGACGGCCCGCGCCCATCAACTGACCAGCTTGAATGCACCAAAAAAAGCAACCAGAGTTGAAGCAACACCTGAAGCTGAACAGTGCCTCAGATAATCCTGAAGCCCTCCCTGAAGGAATCCTGCACTCACGTGCAGCAGCCAGCGAAAACGAGAGGCAAATGATAGCCGAAGCCGGGTCCCAGATCAGCGAGGCGCTCGACACCGCTGCAGCCAGCGCGGCAGCCATCCCTCCCGGTCTCCAGCAGCAGGTGTAAACACAGCACAGCGCCACGGATACCGATGGCCAACAACCATCTCGCGCCATGGCCCTAATCCACCAAGGATCAGAAGAATCGAGACTCTCATGCGCTTGGACAAACCCGCGCGAAAGTTAAGCGAGGCATCCGCGCCCTGGGGGGGACGGGCTCGCCACAGCCTCAGAGCCGAGAGCGCAATGAACCGAATCCGCATTCCGCAAACAGTTCCACAACAAGAGTGCTTGCGTCGCCTAGAAAGCGCCCGCAGAGCCACGCCCATCCAAGGGCGCACTCTAACTCGCACAAGTACAAATCTATCCCGCGATAACGCGTTTGCCAAATGTTAGTTCCAATCGTCGCCTACGACAATGCGTGCGCTGCACCTCCACTCCTGACTGCTTGCTTCAACCAGCGCCTTGAGGTAGCCCGCGAGGCCGACAAAGGAAACGCGATACCGCTGTTTCTCAGGCAATTTCAAGACAGCTCACACACCGGCTCACAGCGGCCGACTCGTTTGACTTACGCTCAAGCCGAAGGTCTTCACCGGTCGCTCCCACCGACGAAGCCTTGCGAAGCGCCAGCCGCACGTGGAGTCACTCGATCCCGCGAACAAGCAGAATACTCACTTCGATTCCACCTAAATCACGTGGTAAAGCCGGAGATTGAAAAGCGCCGATGTCGTCAACTCTCAGCGCGAAACACTGAAACGGCCAGCGTCAAAATCAAAGGCCAAGGGCACAAGTCAATTAAACGGCGCCACACGCTCACGGCTGACATCTGCAACAACAATCGGCACGATCCACGCTGATCGAACCGGTTTGATGCCAAAGAACCCCAATCGCGCCCAAACGACGGGCCCCTTCCGTGAATACCGCTTGGCCGATGCCATTTCGATACAGCTACAATACCTTTAATATTGTCTCTAATATCTTTTTAGCATTCCGGTTTAGATCTTTGATTTACACGAAACAAGCAAGTCGACTTCAGAGAGCAAGCATTGCAATTCCCGGCCCACACAACAACCAGTCACTCTTTGCTGCCTCTAACCACTTCAAATGCCGAAAGACCTTGGTGGTGAATCGCTGACTGCCTGACTTGAATAATGGCGCCGACCTTTCCCCTTCCCTCAAGAAAGCCAAAGGCATCCGGATTCAGTGCAACACTTTGCTGAACCTCAACGCTGACATGCGATTGTAGCAAAAACGCCACCAAACTGATCTCGGAAGAGAAGAATAACCGCCTGTACTTGAACCCTCCGATAGGGATGATCGCTGCTTCACCCGTGCGTACAGCCCTACGACCAGAAATTGCTCTTCTTCCGAGTAAGGAATGCCTTTCCAGAAGGGCTTCATGTTTGGGCATGAAGGGTTGCCTTTGCGACGGTGACCGAGAGCTGTGACGTCACTCGCCAGCAGCGATCAAGTGAATGCGCCGTCTCCGACCTGGACCGCCCTGCCCAGCGCGCGAACAGCTCAAGCGTCATGGAGGGATCGACTCCTCTGAGCACTGAGCCACTGACCGCGAGCGCCGGTTGTGGCGCCCTCGGAGCGGGCAAAACCTGTGCTGCGCGCCTGCCCTGCTCGATCCGCGCAAAGCCGGCACGATTCCATCTGCAGGGCGCCGCCGCGTCGTGGGGTCTGCCCCGCGCCGCTCGCGGTGCTTATCTCACCCAGCGCCCGTCGCCCATGGGGGAACGGTGGACGCGAACCTGAAGCTCACCGGTCATTCCAGAGCGTTCGGCCGCGGCGGGGGGGTGCGCGCGAGCGATCACGGATTGGTTGACAGCCCTGGGCGTGATCCACGTTCCTGGCCCTAACGACGCCGAGCGGCTCTCAGCGGCGAGCGCAGCTGTTTGGGCTGCGCGGACCCGCAAGCTTCGATCCAATCGTCTGCTTGCTGAATGAAACCGACGGCCTACCCTGGATGGGCCACCACCGCGCCGTTGAGGCTCCGGCTATCGCCTGGCCGGCGCAGCCCGCGCGCCGCCCCCCCCCGTGGTTTTTTTTTTTTTTCCCCAAAAACAAAAAGCCCCCCCCAAAATGACAGTGACAGATCATACGCTCGACCATTTCGCACCCCCTGGAGCTCGCCCGTGACGCCAACGCCTTCGGTGGCGTCTGACGACACGGATGCCGCCTGGCGCTCTCCGCCCTGCGACCTGGCTGAACGTGCGCTCTCAGCAGCGTGCGCCTGGGCCTGCGCGCAACTGCTGTGGCGTCGGTGCGGAATGGTGGTGCAGCCTCTGCTTGGGTCTCTCCGGCTCGAGTGGCCTGTTCCGCAGGACAAGCGCCGCTGATCGTCGCTGTGGGGGCGGCGATGGCGATATCGCCGGGGTGTCGCCGGCAGCGCAACCCGCGCCGCTTGCGGATCTATCTCAACAGCCTGCTGTCGTATGGCGGCGCGGCCTGTGACCGGTCGCGGGACAGGCTGATTCCACCCCAGCCGGTACCAACCCCCATACTGATCCCCTGCTGGGGAGTGCGGGCAACACGCCAACGGGCATCCTGGGGCTCGACCTTCATGCGAGGGGTGCGCACGGCCCGGATCGGGTGGAGAACGGCCCCTGGCCCCGGGCCACCCGTTGGAGGCCCTGCCAGTAGTGGCGCGACGCCATCCGCGGCGATGATCCCCACCATCACTCATGAGTGATGGGCTGGTGAGCCTGCCGGAAGTGAGACCGCCCCAGATCCTCCAGGGAGCCGCGCCGGCAGCAGCCGTCGTTATCAGATTGTGATCCCTGTCATGATCGCTTCTGCCACGCCCGGGGTTCGGCGTGGTCCCTGCCTACAGGCGGCTCACCATCGCCGACCACAACTGCGGCTCGACGCTTGACAGTGTTAGCAAGCAGGGTGAGCTGAAAGGGTGGTGGTAGTGGGGTATGGTATGGGCGGATGAGGACCCAGCTGGCAATGGGGCCATCGTTCTCCCGCAGAAGAACAAAGGAACAACAGTTGAATCTCACCTTGAAGAAACTATTGGCACTGCGCAGAGCGTTGTCCTATGCGGATACTAAGGCGGGCTTGTTCTGATTAAAAACTCAGAACTGAACTCCCCAACAATGTGGGATGCCTATCTGCCGATTTATGCGTGTCTACGTCTGACTCAGTGGACGATCAGACCAGATTGGAAGTGAGCTGAATCCGGCGGCCAGCGAAGGGCAACGGCAGTGCCTGTTTTCTTGCTCGAGCGAGCTTGGCTGAAGCAACCAGCAGGTGGCCGAACCCTGCCATCGCGCGGCCGGCCCCCCACCCATGGCAAACAGCAACAGTTCTGCAGTTGCAAAATTGCTAACAATGTCTTTTAGTATCACGATGTTCGTTAGAAACAGCAATCTATGTCACTGCTTGCGCCCCGCCGCCCCCTTGCCGAGACCAGCTCCGGTTCGCACAGCCAGTAGCATCCGCGCTTGGCCGCGCTCTGGACTGAGCAGGCATGTTTTGCTGGAGCGCCAGACAATGGAGCGCATCGAGGCCTGCTGGATGCAAGAATGATCGACGCCATGCGTGTCCCAAGAGCACTGCGCCGCCTGGTGCGGTCCCTCGGCTTCACCTGCGGCGGAGGAGCGCTGGCTGGACAGGCGGGTCCTGCCTCCTGCCCAGGCCATCGGGTGGCGCAACCGGCAGGCGCCGCCTCGCGGCACACACCCGGCTGGAAGCCATGAATCGGCTGCTGGCTGATGGACCTGCAAGCAGTGGTTCAACAGCACCACCGCTCGGCGCCGAGCCGTGCCATGCCCGCGCCCCCCCCCTTTTTCCGGGCCCCTGGAAAAAAAAAGCCGATCCACCCATGACCGCCACCACAGCCGCCCCACGGCGCCGAAGACCTGCCTGACGCCGCGTTTCACACTCACAGAATCACAAGGCGGCCCGCACTCGATCTGACCCCACGGCCGGCCTTCCGAGCATGTCCTTCGCCGAATGAGCCGATCATACAACTGCGACCATGCCGAGCGCAAGCGCCGCCGATCGTTTGCGCCTGGCCCCGGGAGAAGGCAGGCCTACGAGAGCTACCTGGTCGCTCCTTTGTTTCGGAGTCTCCGGTTCCTGCTGTTCAAGGACTCTCACGCCCTGTTTGTTTTTTTTTTTTTTTTTTTTTTTTTTTTTTTTTTTTTTCAATGGCCGATCGCTCTCGAAACTGGGTCGCCTGTTTCAGCTATGGCCCTGATGAGGCCCGCCATGCCGGTTTCCTCACCGGGCGTTGGTTGCCGAGGCATTGAGACGATCTACCAAAACGAGCACGAAGCGCCGATCAACCAGGGGGACTGTTCCCACTCAGCTGGGTGGCTTTTTACAGCGTTCCTGTCCGGAAAAGATCGGCTACGCTTTCATCCTGAATCGACACGCACCTCAGGCCCATCCCGACAACCCTGTGCCGCTGTCGATTTCTTCGAGCCTGTGCCAGGAACAGAACCGCCACGCGCGAACATCTCAACCTGCTGATCCGCTGCGGCCAGGCCTGAGCAGGCTCCGCGGCAAGCTGCGCAGCCGTTTCTCTGGGCGTGTTTCTCCCACACAGCCTCACCGCTGCGAGCGAGCAATTCTACCGATCCTGGGCATCTGATCCGCACCCGTTCGACGCCGAGTGAAATGCGGCCAGAACCAACCGCAACCGCCCGCCGCCTCCCGCGGGTGTTCGACCTGGAGAACAGCCGCTTTTCTGACCTGCGCGACCGCTGGTGCCTGCTTCCAGGAATTCAGGCCGCCAAAGCTGGCCGGAGTTCCCCGCTGCAAGCAGCGGCCTGAGCTGCACTTCGCAAGGTCTGCGCTCCGTAGTCACCCACTCGAGCAGCAGGCAGAGGGCGATGAGCCACGCCCGTAATCCGCCTCGTATCCACCTGCGGCGCTCTTCGCCAGACCGTCAATCCCCGAACCACGGTTCATCGGCTATGACCGCGCGAGCGGTGGCCGTGAATGTGCCTGGCCGTTCCTTCCAACCTGCTCGAGCCTGCGCGTTTGATTGGCCAGGTCGCTCGATCAGCTGGGCGCATCTACGACCGCGAACACCACCCCAAACAGAGCACTGTTCTCCTTCTCGCGCTCTTGTGCCGTGCTGGCGACTATCAGGCTGGGCAACTGTTTCATACGACGTCCGAACATGCCTCGCCTGGCGGATATCGCCGAGCTCCTGGGCCTGCCGTGACGAGCGCTTCGCGTGCAAATGGTGAAACACCAGCACGGAACTCGAAGGCAGCAGAAAGTTCCAGGGCATGCCCCAGACCCCTACAGGCGCAAGAACTGGCGTCGGTGAGTTTTCAATTGCCCCCAGTGCCGGCACTCACCGCCCTACGGAACACCGCAACGGGCCTGGAGTTGCACCAGTTTTCCACTGCTGGCGGAATGCCGAGATCGGCGAGCTGCCACCGGATGGAACGTGGCTTGTGGGCGTCCAGCCGCTCCTGCCCTCACCCAAGACGTCCACTAAACACCCTGGGCCGGTCCCTGTTCACGGATCTGCCTCGACAATGTCCCGCCTCGACGCGTTGGCTGAGCCGCCCGCGCCGCGAAATGAACCACCCGCTGAGTCCGCGCTTGGCCCGTTCACCCACAGGCCTAGGCGCAGAGCCGATGGGTCAAAGCGCCACCTGCCGCAGAGTGCCTGGTGGCAGGCCGCTACCCGGAATGGAGCAGCTCTGGCTCCAGAAGGCCGTGCCACCGGCCCCGAATGCGGAGGAAGCCAGGGTGATCACCTGCCGATCCCGCGACAACGCTTCTGGCCCAACCCAGGGATGGCAGCACCCGGCCCACCTCAAGCGGCGGCTAGCAGATGCAGGGCAGCCGGCGCGGGAAGGACGCAGAAGCCATGGGCAGGCGTTGCAAACGAAAAGCACGGCTAACAACTACCAAAAACGATACCGCGATAGCGTTGATTCGTTGCGTCTCACCCGGCCTTCGCGTCCCGATCGCTTCACCAATGACCACCACCCCCAAGCCCCGAATCTCACGACCAACGCAACCCCCGCGAACGAGGCTGCCTAAAGGCTTCGGCCCCCGGGTGGCGCCGCCTCAATGCGCGCATCGTGCCGCCCACCACCAGGCCGAAGGCATGACTTCTCCCCCGCGCCTGGCTGAACGGCAAGGCCAATCCACTGCAATGGCGGCCCTGATCCGTCGCCCCTGGCCCCGCTACGCCCTGATCGAGCAGCACGGCCCCGAACGGCACCGCCCCTCGGTGCGTGCCGATCCCCCTGCGCACACTGCTCGCAGCAGCGCCCTGCCATAGGACACGGCAGCCCTGACGTCGCGGCCGCAACGCCCCCTCAGCCGCGCGTCGCTGCAGGTAGCACTGCGCACCTGGCCCCCCAAGGAGCCCCATCGCTTCCCTGCCAACGTGTAGTCCGCGTATGGCGGTGACCTTTCCGGGCGCCAGCAGCTGCTGAACAAGCCAAACGACCATCCTGGCGGCCCACGGCCGCCCCTGTGTCCCTTTTGGAGTTCGATCGCCGTACACAGGAGCTCAATGGGGGCCCTCATGACGGCTTTGACGCTAAACTCACGAGGCCGAACAGGAGGCCCGAACTGCTCGAGGAGACCGTGGTCGTCTTCCAGACACCCGCGCATGCTTGGCCGAACTGGCACAGGTGGGGAGAGCCTGAGTCATCCACCGATCCGCAGCCACGCCCCCTGACCCGTCCCGCCGCTCCGCCACTCCATGACGCCACCACTCCTGAGCGTCTCGATCCGTTGCAGTTGTTGCTCAAGCACGACAAGCCCGTCCCCGCTACACAGCTACCCCACCGCCGCCAGCTTCCAACACCGAGTGGACGGCAAGAGCTGGCAGGCGGAGCTGGAACCCCAACGGACGACGTTCCCTTTACGTCACATCCCTTCCCCTCGCCGACGCCTGCTGGTACAAGCGGCCTGCAACCGGATCACCACCAGGCAGCCGCTCAGGTGTGCCCCTACCTGCAAGGCTGGCCCGGGACTGGAGCTCACGGGCAGTCTCCGGCCAGCCGCCGGCGCTAAGGCCCAGCTGCACTGGGGCGCGGCAACACCAACTACCTCAGCCGGCCGAAACAGGCAGCGTCTGGGCCCTGATCGAGCGCACTTCGACCTGGCCCCCGAACCTGAGAGGCCTCAGATCGAGTGAACCAGAGTCCTCAGCCGCGATGAGGTGCAGGGCCTGCGGCGCTGGGTTTCAAGCGCATCAAGCTTCGCATCCAACGCCATCCCCCAGTGCAAGCGGCCGTCAACCGGATGTGCGGTCGATCCAGCGCGCCGGGCGATTGGCTGGGATGCGGAGGCGGGCTTTGAAGTGTGAAGTGATCGAATCGCGGCTTCCCACTTCAGACCCGGAGCGCTTCGCCACCACGATCGCCCTAGTGAGGGACCTGCAGCCGGATCGGGTGCGCCTGTGCAGCTCGCCCTACCTACCGGGCAACTGCATTGCAAGCGCAAGATCGCCGCCGATGACTCCCACCAGCGAGAGCGGTGCGGAAGCTGCAGGCGCCTACGAGGCCTTCACCAGCGATGGCTACATCGCCATCGCATGGACCATTTGCCCTCCCGGTCGACAGCCTGCAGCGGCGGCAGCCAAGGACGCCTGCACCGAATTTCCAGGGTACACCACCGGAGGTGAAGCTTGATCTCCTCGATCCAGCGTCACTGCGACACCAAACCCCGCTCAGCCAGAACCACGATCTCAAGGCACTACGCCGCCCTCCGCGGCCGCCACTGCTCGTTGGAGAGGGCCTGTGTCAGGACCAGATGTGTTGCTGCGCCGCAACAAATCATTCAGGCGGCTGATTCGATCCGGATTGACTACGACAGCTTGACCTGGAGGCTCGCTGGATGCCCCGCCGCTTGCCGGCCGAATGGGAGATCTAGGGCACTGAGGATGCCCGCTGCGGCTGGACCAATGGCTGACGGTGAGCCATGAGCCGCTGCTGAATCCGCCGATTGCCGCGTCGATCCCCAGCAAGCGCCAACGGCCGCGTCTCACGGCGTTACGGCTGCTCAGGCTGAGCCCAACCAGCCACGGCAGGTGGGAATGAAATGCCGCGTGGGGTCCCGTAACCGCGTAGCGGGATGGACCGCAAAAAGCCGGCCTCCCCCGCCGCGCCTTGTGCCTAAAACCACCACAAAACAAGCAGCAGCCCCCAGTGCAGCACGCCGCCCGAGCGCAATGGCGACACCAGGAAGCAATCAAGCAGCGATTGGTAGAGGGATTGGCGACAGCGCCCTAGGCTAGCACCCTCCGTCACAAGAACAGGCGCCTGGCATGTCTCCGGTAGAGTGGGCGAGCGCCCCCAGGTTGAAGTGCCCCTGGCGCCCAGGACAAGGCCAACCACCACAAGATGAGTCCCCGACGAGCTCACGTTCACCGGCAATAAATCCGAGCGCACCGGAAGCATGGGGTACCAATGGGCGCGACCCAGCCACACTCCTGCCACAGAAACCCAACCATCGGCGGTTGCCACGCAGGCCCCTGACCAGAGAACCCGCAGGCCCAATCGTCGCCCAAAACTTTCCTCATGATCGCTCGCCTAATGGGACAGTTCTCCTCTTATGCACTAGCGCAAAGACACTGGCGGGCAAGTGTCGTCAATGGCCGCGCCCTAACCTGCCAATTCCCCGCTAGCACCGGGAAGTGCCGGAGAGGAAGCGAACCTGGCGATGCCGAATAGCCGCCCCCAACTTTTCACCGTGCGTGAGAACACAACGCGACTCCCGATGCTGATCTGCGATCCCGTCCTGGAGCTGGCCGGTAATCTCAAGGCAGGGGTGATGGGAAATGCCGCGCGTCAATCTGCGCCGCGAGATACGGCGAAAGCGAGACCATTGCCCTACGATGCGTCTTCCCTGTCCGCCTATAAATGCATTGTGCCGACATCGGGAGGCCCTACCGGGGGACTGATCTACTCGCCAAAGTCAAGGAAGCTTGGAGAAGTTTCCCAAAAGTCTGATCGGTACGCCGCCGCCGGCTACGTCAGCACCAAAAGGATGGCAGCGAACGGCTGAATTCCCCGGCCTCTATGAGCCTGCTGAAGCCAAGGCGTCAGCCTGGTGTTGGCGTTGGCAAAAGCCACGCAAAGGTGTCGCACTTACTACACCGCAAAATCATTCAACGCAAAACCTGCTGGGCAAGGCTACACCGCCCTGCTGACCCAGCCCGTGATAGTTGAAATCAAATTGGGTAAAAACAGATCCGCCTGACCCCCCTACGACAGCGACGAAGACTATTGATCCACACGCCACCTCTGTGGCCCCTGGGACCAACAGACAAAACAAGGAAAAACGGCGTGGCCCCGATTGCCGTGACCACGCACGCTCGACAGGGCGGCGGCCGGCAATCCAGACGAATCTCACTCAAAACTTCGGCATTGGGGGTTTACGGCGCAGCGTGGTCACGGCCCTCTGACGGCGCAGAACACCTGCGCCGGACGCTTGTGAACCTGCCAGCCCCGCGATGACGCGGCAACAGATTGGCGGCAATCCCATATCTTGATCCGGCCGCAAAATCGTCATCGCGACACCGGCCGCGATCGATACCGGCAAGACATCCCGGCCGGTTGTCGCTGCGACGTCGGACTCCGTTATGTGGCGAAGTCAAGGGGATGCTTTGTTGTCAGCGGATGCTTTCCTGCTACGCAGGCGCCTGTTGCCCATGGCGTCCTCCCACTCCCAACCTGCCCGAAGCGGCCGTTCTGGGCGGAACGTTCCCGGCCACAACCGAGGTCGCGATGGTTGCACAGCTGGATAGGCACTGGTCGGCTCGGCCGCGGGCGCGGTTCTGTTGAAAGGTGTCATGCTTGATCGCGCCCGAATGTGTAGTCTTCTCGCACAAACAGCACGCGCGCCTGACGCGCCACGTCGACCACCAAACACCCACGGCCACAGCCGCACGATCTCAGCCGCCGTTGCCGCAGGTGCGCAGGGGATGGATCTGCCGGCGCCGCCAAGCCCGCCCCACCATCTGCAAGTCGATCGCCGGGCGGCGGGAGGTCTGCACGCGGCATGGGACACGACCGGTGCATCATTGCCATAACGTCTGCCTTGTCTACTCAGGGATGTGACAGACTCTCCCCGCT